>Ga0302296_1001008_pt1 | contig 21450 bp, 16 predicted proteins | sample III_Fen_N3_1_FD_194546 | JGI IMG/M metagenome (GOLD analysis project Ga0302296, IMG submission 194546) | Peat permafrost microbial communities from Stordalen Mire near Abisko, Sweden - III_Fen_N3_1 | ecosystem: Environmental > Terrestrial > Soil > Wetlands > Permafrost | place: Sweden: Abisko...
CATTTCCAGAATATATAGACTTCCTTTCCACACCTACCAATTCCGGATGTCAAATCCGAAAGTGGATACTTTTAATTGGTATAGATATTTCCCGTCACAGCTCTCCAATCTAAGTTTTCAATCAATTATTTAATTAAAGTTCAGACATTTACTCATACCTTAACGCCTCTACCGGGTTTCTTGTTGCCGCTTTCCAGCTCTGCCAACTCACTGTCATTAATGCAATTCCCAGCGCCAACAAGCCTGCCAGGGCAAAAATCCACCAGCTTAGTTCGGTTTTGTAGACAAAGTTTTCGAGCCATTTGTGCATGGCGTACCATGCAATAGGTGCAGCCAAGACAAAAGCAATTGCGACCCATTTTACAAAGTCCCTATTGAGAAGAGTCAGGATCTCTGATACCTTGGCACCATTTACTTTACGTATGCCAATCTCTTTTGTACGACGTTCGGTACCATAAATTGACAAACCGAAAAGACCAATGCTCGCAATAAATAGGGCCAGTAATGCAAATAAAAAAAGCAGATTTTCAAATCTTTTTTCCGATTTGTACTGTAAATTAAAGGTTTCATCCAAAAAATTATAATCGAAAGCGAACGCCGGGCATATTTCACCCCAGACTTCGTTTATTCGTTTCAAAGCTCCTGCAATATTATTATTGGCAACTTTAATGTTTACATAATTCAAGTGCTCAGGCGTATAGAAAAGCAGGACGGGTGATTGTTCATAATTCAGACCTCTGTAATGAAAATCGTGTATAACACCAATAATCTGTCCTTTAATACCATTCCCAGGAACGATTGACTGTCCAACCGGGTTTTTCAAATCGTAAAGTTTAATGCCTGTCTCATTAATCAGGTAGGATGTTTTGATATCGCCGGGGTTATCTGTTGAAAAGTTTCGTCCCTCTTTTATTTTAATGCCCATTGTTTTTAAATAATCAGCATCAACGTAGTTATTAAAATACTTATTCTCCTTGCCTTCTATTTTCACACAACACCATGATCCCCAATAATTACCTGGGATTCTGCTTGAATATGAAACATTGGCGATTTCAGGGTATTTCAATAATTTTTCCTTGAACAAATCCATATGGTCCTTTAACTGAGCATTAATTTTGAGGTTCACAAGATCGTTCTTATTGAATCCAAGATCCTTCCTGTTCAAGTACCTAAATTGCTGATTGGCGATCAGCGTACTGCATATTAATGAAATAGAAACTATATTCTGGAAAATGATTAATCCATTTCGGATACCATGATGGTTGGAATACCCCGCTACCCTCTCTGTATTTGAATTAATGGAGTACGAACTGATGTAAAGACTTGGATAAATTGCTGTTAAAATCATAAATGCGACAAGCCCTCCTGAAAATATCATCAGATTGTGAGGGCTCCACAATTCATCAGAAAGAATGGGGAATCCTGTAAATGAAGTCAACAAAGGGTTCGAAATACCTAAGAGAAAAACGGATAACCCAACGGAAATAAATATGAGAAGAACAGTTTCGAAGAAAAATTGGGCAATCAGTTGAAATACTGAAGCACCCTGAAGTTTTTTTACACTTACCTCTTTTGATCGTGCGAAAGCATTGGCGATCGTCAAATTGATAAAATTTATAGCCGCAAGCAATAATATGAAAATTGAAACCGCAATCAAAATCTTGTTGTACAAAAGATTACCGTGTTTTGTATTGCTTTCATTCTCAACCTCAGACGAATAATAAATTTCGTTGAACGGTCGTAAACTGAACGTGTCGTTGTACCCGACGTGTTTAAGGAATCTCTTTACTTTTGTCTCATATTCTGACGCAGTTGTTCCATCGGGCATTAAAAGGAAAGTGGGGTAGCTCCATCCGTCATATTGCCTGAGGATTCCCTTATACCCGATTTGCTCAAGGCTAACCATCGAAGCTAACACATCAATTTTTAAGTGAAGAAATGGTTGGTCCCTGATAATTGCAGTAACATTGAAGTCAAACTTGTTTTCGAACCTGACAGTTTTTCCAATGGCATCAATGCTCCCAAATAATTTTTTGGCCAACGATTCTGTTAGAACTAATGAGAAAGGTTGAGTAAGTGCCTCATCGCGATTACCGGCAATGAACTCAAGGGGAAATATTTTGAAAAAAGTACTATCTGCAAAGGCAAAATCTTTTAGATTGAATGGATTGCTATTCACCTGAACCCCTATATCTTGCCAAAAATTCAACCTTGTCGCTTTTATATGACTGGTTAAATCCTGGTTCATTGCATGACCAAGAAACGAAGGCATGCTTGCCCATTGCGTCTCCAGACGGAAGATCTTCGTGCTATTCGGAATTCCTTTGTCAAATTTGTTTTCATTAATTACATACGACCAAATTATTAGAACAGAAGCAATGCTTATAACCAATCCAAGAATTTTTATTACCGCGGAGGTCATATTTATCTTAAAATTCCTAAGCGCAATTTTGACTATTCCTTTTAAATACATATCCGTCAATTATTTAAAAAATGATATAAAAACTAAAATTATTCATACCTCAACGTCTCGACCGGATTTCTGGTTGCAGACTTCCAGCAAATTGTCTGAATCAGGATTACCCGGATTAATTGATTATCAGGGCTAATGCTTACTAAAATCCTATTGATCCTTCCATCCTGTAAATCCTGATTCAGACTTTGGTTGTATCACTCCGAATATTCCCATCTTCCAACCGGATAATCCGTTTGCTGTATTGGGCAAATTTTTCGTTGTGGGTGACATGAATTATCGTAACTCCCTCATTGTTTAATTCTTTTAACGTATCCATGATCATTTCACCTTGTGTTGAATGGAGGTTTCCGGTTGGCTCGTCAGCCAGCAGAAGTTTAGGTTTTCCAATAATGGCACGCGCAATGCCCACTAATTGTTGTTGCCCACCCGACAGTTGCTGCGGAAACAAATCCTTTTTGGCCACCATATTAAACCGGTCGAGCAGATCAGCTACCATTGCCTGGCGTTCGCGGCTTTTTACCCCTTTGTAAATCAGCGGAGTTTCAATGTTTTCGTAAACTGTCATTTCTTCGATCAGGTGATAAGCCTGGAAAATAAAGCTCATAAAATTGCGGTGGTAATCTACCCTTGCTTTCTCTTTCAGGTCAAGAACCGAATTGCCGTAAAGAGTGTACTTGCCCGATGAGGGAGTATCCATCAGTCCGATAATATTCAGCATGGTTGATTTTCCTGAGCCGCTCGGCCCCATAATACTTAGGAATTCACCATCCTGTACTTCCATCATGATGTCTTTCAATACATAAGTCCGTTGAAATTTTGAGTCGTAATACTTGTCGATGTGACTTAATTGAATCATTTTTATTATTTTATGTTGTTAATATTTTCAAATAGTTTTCTGATTTAGACTTTGCCAGCAAATTGTCTGAACCATGATTCATCTGATTTATATGATGAACTTTGATTCTTTCGGTTCTTAAAATCATGGTAATCATTTAATCACTTTAATCAAAGTTCAGACATTTTATTCATACTTCAATGCCTCAACTGGGTTTTTAGTGGCGGCCTTCCAACTTTGCCAGCTAATTGTCAGTAATGCAATTCCGAGTGCAAGAACTCCAGAGAGGACAAAAATCCACCAACTCAGGGTCGTTTTGCAGGCAAAGTTTTCGAGCCATTTATACATCGCATACCATGCAATGGGCGCTGCAATTACAAATGCAATGGCAACCCATTTTACAAAGTCTTTATTGAGCAGAACCATGACTTGTGAAATTTTAGCTCCGTTTACTTTTCTAACCCCAATTTCTTTCTTCCTTCGTTCAATAATAAATAAAGAGAGGCCAAATAATCCAATGCAGGAGATGAATATGGCGATAAAAGAGAAATACCTGAACATTTCTGATATCTTAACTTCAGAATAGTAGAGCCTTGCCAAACTATCGTCAAAGAACCCAACCTCGCAAGAGGTCTGTGGCATTATTTTCGACCATGATCTCTTTATTTCATCAATCGTCTTAGGAAAATTATCAGCCTTCACCCGGGCAATGATGAAATTTGGATTGGAGAATAAAGGCAATAAAAGCATTGGTTCTACTCCTCGATGAAGCGATTCAAAATGAAAATCTTCGACAACCCCAACGATTGTACCCTTTTTATCACCCCAGGGACTAAAACCCTTGCCGATAGGATTTTTCATCCCCATTCGCTTAATCGCCTCCTGATTTAAAATTACCTGCGGCGTTAAAACCGTTTCCGGTTTGAGTACATCATCATAAATATCCGGGAAAAAATTACCATCAGCTAATTTGATTCCCATTGTTTTAAAATAATTTTTATCAACATTCATTTTACAGATTAGTACCCTGTTTTCCGGATCTTTTCCTTCCCAGTTGTGCCCCCACGAAGAATTTCCGCCCCAAAACGGCAATTTATCAGATTGTGTAATCGATTCAATACCGGAAATTCTTGTCAATTCCTGCCGGATAGCTTCATGTTTTTTACCTGCATCTCCGTCAAGTGCCATGTAAATCAGGTTTGCATGGTTATACCCCAAATTGTAATTATTAACGTATTTTATTTGCTGCGAAATAATGATTGAGCTGCTGATGAGGACAATTGCCAATACAAACTGAATGACAACAAGCAGGCTTTTTAAGCTAATCCCACCTTTTTTACCTGTAACCGACTTATTAAGGGCCATCACCGGATTGATTGATGACAGGTACATTGAAGGATAGATGACTGATAAAAAAGGTATCAGGATGACGATTACGATCATCATCAGAATCATATATCCGTTTTTCAATTGTCCGAAAGAGATGTTTTTATCTGAAATAGAACGGAATGCAGGTAAAAATAAGACGACAAGAACACAACATCCAACGATGCTGAAAAAAATCATGATCCCTTTTTCGAGTAAAAACTGTTTAAAAATATTCATTTTGCTGGCTCCTACGACCTTCCGAACCCCTACTTCCGGTCGACGTTGCTCTGCTTTTGCTGTTGAAAAGTTTATGAAATTGATCGAAGCGATCAGGATTATGATTAAAGCTATAGCCAGAAACTGATAAATATATTGAATCCTTTCGCTTTTTCCTGAGTAGGAATAAAGTCGTTCGTTTTTATAGGGGAAAAGGTGTAAAGTGGTATTCGATTGTCCGTTATCTTTACAGATGTTGGTTATTTTGGCATCCAGACTTTTAACATTATTACCTTGTGCAAGCAAGATGCAAGTGCCTGGCCAGTTATTTCCCCATTGCGAAAGGTCTGCACCAAAATGTTTTATCACCTCGACAGGAGCCAAAACCTTAAAATTTAAGGTTGAATTTACCTTTTGTGAGGAAATTACAGCACCAACTGTAAGAGAATACTCGTTATTGAATTTAAGCACTTTCCCGATGGCCGATTGATTCTTAAAAAATAACCGGGCTAATTCATCAGTAATAATGATCTGATCAGGCGAAGAAAGGGCATTTGGATCTCCTTCCAGGATTTTATAAGAAAATATTTTCAGAAAATTATTGTCAGTGCATATAACAGGACCTTCCTTATACTCCCTGGCCTCATATTTTATAAGCAATTTATCCAGATTTGCGAATGTTGTGGCACATTCCACTTCAGCAAACTTTTTTGTTAATGCGCTGCTGAGGGGAAAGGGGGTACAATTAGTGTACAATTCCTGACCTTCGGAATATTGCTGGTGTTCATAAACAGTATAAATCCTGTCAAGATTTTGATTGTATTTGTTAAAACTAAGTTCATCAACCACCCAGAACAGAATTAAAATTACAACGGCCATTCCAAGCGATAATCCTGCGATATTTATAAATGAATAAATACCTCCTTTGCGAATATTCCTCCATCCAACTAAAATGTTTCTAAATATCATAATTTCAAATTTTTATGTTTTATTTATCTTATTCATACTTCAACGCCTCTACCGGATTTCTCGTTGCTGCTTTCCAGCTTTGCCAACTTACTCTCTGCAAAGCGATTCCAAATGCCAACGCTCCGGACAGGGCAAAAATCCCACAAATTATTTTTGCTCCAGATCATTACTCAAAGGGGCAAACAACGATTCTCTTAAATCATCAAACATGCGGGTGCTTACCCAATATCTGTTAATTTCAAAGTTTCCAGAGGTGGTTTTTAGGAACTGGCAAAAAAAGAAATACTTCCCATCAGGTGAGAAAACGGGGTTATTGTTCGCTCCGGCGGAATTAATTGTTGGCCCAAGTTTTTGGGCAAGTGTCCATTCTCCGTTCTGTTTTCTGAAACTGATATATAAATCTGTGGCATTTTGCCCGTCTTTGAGTAAAAAACGGGTGAATACAATATATTTCTCATCAGGGGAAACGCTTACAACACATTCACTAGCATCTGTATTCAGATTACCAAGGTTTTGGGGCATTTCAAACCGGCTGTTTTTTAACGCTGAATAATAAATATCACAATGTCCTTTACCATCAGGACGCCCACTACTGGCAAAATAGATTGAACCACTTTTTGCAAAAGAAAAACCGCATTCATATTCTTTTGTGCAAACAGGTTCGGACATTTTTTCTGCCATCGTCCACTTATCATCTTTTTTGATACAGCTCCAAAAATCACCTTTATAGGTGTACGAAAAGCGCTTTGAATCGGGCGAAAACTGAGGAAGATCACCTGTGCTGTTATTAGGAATAAAATAGGCTTTTTCTGGATTTGTCCAATTCCCTTTTTCCTTTTTCAAATAATAAATACAAGTCAGTTTGGTACTAGTATCTTTTATTGAAAAACAGAGTTCCATCCCTCCTGGAGAAAAAACCAAATCATTGTATTCTATTCCCTGAAGGAAACTGAATTTTGGTTTATAAATTTCAGGTATTGCACCTGGAGGTTTTTGCCCATAATACTGTTCGTCATTTATTTCAACCTGACTCTGGGAAAAACAAGTTACAATCTTGAAAATTACAATGATTAAAATAAGTAATATTGCTTTCATATTGTATGTATTAGTAATTATTTATCCGTTTTATTCGTACCTCAACGCCTCCACCGGATTTCTCGTCGCTGCTTTCCAGCTTTGCCAGCTAACTGTCAATAATGCAATAACAAGCGCCAATACGCCAGAGAGGGCGAAAATCCACCAGCTAAGCGCTGTTTTGTAGGCAAAGTTTTCGAGCCATTTATGCATGGCGTACCAGGCAACCGGTGTGGCAATTACAAAAGCAACGACTACCCATTTCACAAAATCTTTGTTGAGCATGACCATAACTTCAGAAACTTTTGCGCCATTCACTTTGCGTATGCCGATTTCCTTGGTGCGTTGTTGAATTGTATATAAGATCATGCCCAATATCCCAAGAATGGAAAGAAAAATTGAAATGCCTGAAAGTCCGGTTATTATCTTTGCCGTGTTTATTTCTGATTTGTAGTTGAGACTAATCCTTTGGTCCATGAATTGATAGCTGAACGGCCATTGAGGAGCGATATCTTTCCAGATCGCTTCAATTTGCTTTAATGTTGCAGAATAGTTACCGCTATTCAGTTTTATCGCTATTTCGTATTTACCCCAATCCCTGATATAGTACATCACAGGTTTGGCGGCCTCACGTAAAGTAAAATATTGAATATCTCCGATCACACCAATCACTTCAAGTTCGTTGTTGGCAGTATAGGCATTGTTCTGAACGACAATTCTTTTTCCTATGGGATCGGTCAATTTCAATGCATTAACAGCAGATTGATTAATGATCACCCCTGTTGTTTTATCGGTTGACACTTTTACATCGAAATCGCGTCCCGCAACGAAATTGGCACCAACCGTGTGAAGAAAATCATGATCAACGGAAATTTGACCAATATCTGTTTTCTTTTCATTCTGATTGGGCAACCATGCAGGTGAAAAATTATTGATGTAATTGGCAGGGCCATTCTGTGCAACACCAATACTTTTAATTCCAGGCAGATTGCTCAGCTTTTGCCTGAAAAGGTCATATCGCTGGTTCATCCCTTCGGAGTAAGGGTTGTAAACGACCAAGGTGTTTTCTTTATCAAAACCAGTTTTTGTTTTCATCACCAATTGAAGCTGGTTATTGATCACAATAATTGAAGCAATTAACAGCGTGGCGATGGCCAATTGGAATGTTACCAGCGCACCCCTTAACCACTGTTGTTTTAGCTGACCTCCAACTTCCAGGATGCTGAACTGGTTCTTAAGAGCTTCGGCAGGTTTTATTGAATTCAGGTATACAACAGGATAGATGGTTGACAAAAAGACGGAGGTGATAATCAATATTACTCCAGGTATCAAAACCGACCAGTTAATCATCAAGACTTTGCTGCTTAACCCATTAACAACAGGCAACATTAAATAAGTCAATACCAATGATAAAAGAAATGCCACCAGAATGAAAACTGAAGTCTCAAGAACCTGTTCGGCAATGATGGTATAGCCGGAGGCCCCATTGATCCGTTGAATGCTGGTTTCTTTTGCTTTTCGGCGGCAATCAGCTGTCAACATATTGATGTAATTGGCAATTGCGATTCCCAAAATGAGCAAGACAATCATGCCCAATCCATAAACCACTTGTATATCACCTTTAATGGCGTTATCCCACCGTGTGCCAACCGATTTCAGATGAATATCGCTCAACGGCTCCAGGTACATATCAAACTCTATTTTGTTTTTGTCTATACCATTCCCTTCGGCAAAAAGATTGGCCAGCTGGGTTTCTACTTCTTTCTTATTTGTCTCATCCGGGATCAGCAAATAGTAGCAAAATGCAGTGATGTACCATTTGGAAAGCATATCCTTGTTGGTGGCCTGGTAACTCAACACCGGAGCAAGAAAATTCATCGTAAAATGCGATTGCCGGGGCAGGTCTTTCACAACTGCCGAAACAGTAAACTCCTGATTGTCTTGCTTGATAATCTTGCCTATTGGGTTGGAATTACCAAAATATTTCAGCGCGATCGATTGGTTGATAATGACATTCAATGGTTTTGCTAAAGCTTCCCTGGGATTGCCCATAACGAAATCAAATTGTAATATATCAAGGATTTCAGGATCAGCAAAAAGAAAACTTGTTTCATTATAGGTAGTATTGTCAACTGAAATAAACCGTTCGCCCATGTAAGTTTGAAACCTTGCAAACTTTTCAATCCCCGGAATTTTAGTGAATTTATCAGCGAATATAGCCGGAAACGAACAGCTTACATAGCTTTTGTCTTTCGACTGAACGTTAAGGCGATAGGTGTGGCCAAAATTTTTATTGTACTTATCGAATGACATCTCATCAGCTACAAAAAGGTATGTTAGAATGCAACAGCTAAAAGCCATTGTAAAACTGATCAATACAAACGAAGTTGTTAATTTCCTGTTGATTAAATACCTGAAAATATTTCTGATCTTCTTCATGATCGCATTTTTTTATTTATTATTCATACTGAAGAACCTCTTCCGGATTCTGCGCAAATTGGATAAAGCGGTTTTAGGACCCATATAACTTAATTTTAAGTCATCGTCTATCTGATAAGCTTTGCCAGTCCGGTTCCTGTCTCTATTTGTATCCGAGGCGTATTTTGACCTTCTACCCGAAAAGATTTTTTGTCATATTGGAAATGTTCATCACTTGCCGTCACTTCCTTTTCAAATTTAACAGGGGAGACAATTCGGCCAGAACCTTGTTTTGCCGTAAACTCAAAACAACCTTTTAGAGAATTTCCATTGAAGTTCAATATTGCATCACCCATTCCTGAGGCAATTGAAATATCAAAATCAGGACTTCTTGATATGGTGACATTCACATTACCCATTCCTGAACTAAACTTACTGCTTCCTTCAATAATTATATCCGTAATACTAATATTGCCCGTACCCGATGTAAGTTCAAATTTACCTGTTGATTTTTTGACTTCGACTGAACCTGTCCCTGTCGAGATACTATAAATACCTTTCCCTTCGTGAATTGTTATTGAGCCCGTGCCAGTATCACCTTTGATCTCAGATTCAACTCCTTCAACAGTAAAATTCCCAGTGCCGGAACTTATGTTCATTCTTGTATCTTTCGGAATAGCGATTATCCAGCGAGAAGTTCCTTTCGGACTTTTTTCCGAAAATTCTTCTTCTAGGAGAAGCTTTCCACTACTCTCAGAAAAATTGGCTTTAAACCCGGCATCACTAAAAGAATATATTAAATTGATGTGAATCTTATCGTCCTTACTTTTTATCACCTCGCAGCTCCCAAGAATTGCTTTAAGCTGAATGAATTCTTTCTTCAGATATGTTTTATTTATTTCTGCCCCTCTTAATGGTGTGAAAGGACAGAGAATGGTAAAATAAAAAATAACTGCACTATAAAATAAATTCTTACTCATGAGCATCTCATTAATATTTTAATTTGTTAATAATATCAGGATTAATTTCTTTTGAAATCTAACTTCCTAATTGCTGTCTTCTTTCACTTTCCATCGTTTATACTTTTTTATTCCTGTTCATCCTTCCATCCTGATTCAGTCTTTCTTTCCTCCTTCGGAGGGGTCGGGGGAGGCTTTTATTCGTACCTCAACGCCTCCACCAGGTTACGCGTAGCAGCTTTCCATGATTGAAACGAAACAGATAGCAATGCAATTCCCAAATCCAGCAAACCCGCTAATGCAAAAATCTACCAGATGAGCGACGTTTTATCGGCATAACTTTCGAGCCAATTAATTTCAGCTTCCTTCTATTCAACAAACCGTACATTAACATTTCCACCCGACGAACGCATATAAACCGGAATACCGCCATTGTTCATCGTTCCTTTTACCCGGTTTTTTTCAGATTTACCAGAGAAATTATGAAGTTCAATGTTAACCTTATCTGAGCTCAAATCGAGATCAAGTCCAAGCTTATCACCATTTTTGATTACGGCATCAATTCCTCCACCACTTGATTCCAGGTATAATTCCTTGCTCAAATTACCAACGTTAACACGAACTGATCCACCGCTGGATTTGGCTTTAACAGAACCTGATTCTCCGGTTACGTTCACACCGCCCCCGCTACTACCGGCATCCACATCACCATGAATATTTGTCAAGTCTACACCACCGCCGGAACTAAATGCAGAAACATTACCATGTGCGTCGTTCAGGGAGACTCCACCACCGCTGGAACTTAATTGTACATTGCCGTTTTGATTCAGGACTTTCACACCACCACCCGATGACTTTGCCTCAGTGGTTCCTGTAATATTTTCCAAATGTACTCCGCCTCCGCTGCTCGAAAAATTGTGTGTCCCGGCCACACCAGAAATTTTTAATCCACCACCACTTGATGATACGTTGCACGACATTTCACGCGGTACTATAATTGTTAATGAAATGCCCACATTATTATTCCATAGATTAAAACGTGATTTGCGCTCAACGTTTGCTGTAATTACGGAACCATTTTTCGCGATATCCAAATCAAAATCTTCCAGAATATCATGAACCAGAGGATCATTTGGAGATAGGATCTTCCCGTTTTTTCTGACAAATGCCTGCACTTCTACAGTTTTTTGCTCATGGGTTTTTACTTCTACTCCTCCGCCAGATGATTTAGCATTCAGTTTGCCAGGCTGATTTAGATCAAAGGTTTTTGTAATCGTTGGAGTTTTGCTTTCCTGGGCAAATCCATTGCGAGAAAGCAGCGCAAAAAGCAATGCAATCATCGTGTACATTTTTAAATTCATTTGTGTTTTCATAGTATAAATTGTTAGACATTATTTTAAGTAATCTTATTCATACCTCAGCGCTTCCACCGGGTTACGCGTAGCAGCTTTCCAGCTTTGCCAACTTACCGTAAGTAATGCAATTCCCAAAGCAAGGAAGCCTGCCATGGCAAAAATCCACCAGCTTAGTTCGGTTTTATAGGCAAAGTTTTCGAGCCATTTATGCATGGCATACCAGGCAATAGGTGTAGCTATTACAAAGGCAATGATGACCCATTTTACAAAATCTTTATTCAGCATAGCTATCACTTCAGAGATGCGGGCACCGTTCACTTTGCGGATGCCGATTTCCTTAATCCGACGTTGGCAGGCAAATATCGACATGGCCAAAATGCCCAGACAACAAATCACAATCGCGCATCCGGCAAAAAGTGAAAACGTGCGGCGAAATTGTAATTCTGACTGGTACATCTTTTCAACTGCCTGATCCAAAAAACTGATCTCAACCGGAAATGCGGGGGATAGACCATCCGAAATTTTTTTGATTTCTTCAAGCGAATGGTGAAGCGATTGAAAATCTATCGAATTTAAACCGACCAGACAATACGACGCATACGATTTATTTTGGATAACCAGTGATCCGATGGGTTGGTTAAACGATTTATAATGGAAATCTTTGACAATTCCAACTATTTCAGAGAGTCCGGCATCAACTTCCATTCCCATAACCATCTTTGTTCCCAGCGGATTTTTAAGCTTATGATCGCGGACAAATGTTTCGTTCACCACCATTTTATTCTTATCAGTCGTTAAATCATCTGAGAAAAAACGTCCCTGAGTAAGTTGCAGTCCTGTCATTCCAAAGAAGGAGGCATCGGCATTAAAAGTGTCGAAACTAAATTGCTTTTTCTCGCCATCAATGACCTGATTACTGCCCCAATGCGAAAAGAATTTTCCAGGGTAATATTGCGTAAACGAAATTTTTTCAATGATTGGCTTTTCCTCAAGCAGCTTTTTGAGGACCTCTCTTTTCTGGCTTAGTTGTGGCGTTAATTTAATCCCGATAATATTGTCTTGGTTAAAACCCAGGTTGCTACTACCAAAGTTGACTTGTTTTTGTACCAATACAGTAAAGGCAATCAGCACGATGGCGATGATAAATTGGGCCGAGACAAGAACTCCCCTGAAAATGGAATTTGATGATCTGTTTTCAACGGTCTTTTTAAGGTTGTCGACGGCTCTTGATGATGAAATTCGGAAAGCTGGTACAAGACTGAAAATCACGCTTAATGTAAAGGTTCCGGCCAATGATATAAGTAAAAAAACGGGAGAGTAGAGTAAATGCTGGTTGAAATGAATCCCGGTATAATTCCCAATGACAGGTGCTGCAACACCCACCAGAATAACGGCAAGGGTTAATGACATAATGAATAGAGAAAATGCTTCAAAAAGTACATTCCAAAGGATGTTTGACCTCCTTGCCCCTATCACCTTCAATACCCCGGTTTGCCGGATCTTATCGACCCATTGTGATGACGAAATATTAATGAAATTGATCAGCGCAATCATCAACACCATGGCTGCCACCAGGATAAGAATCATTACCTTTCTTTTATCGCCACAATGTAAATAGTCGCTGCCAAAAAGGGAAAACTGTGAGAAATAGACCTCTTTGAAAGGGTTCAACTTTAATTTAGAATAATCTTGCTGATCATCTTTGTTTTTTGGGAACAGCGCTGTAATCTTTTTTGCCGTTTCGTCAGGTTTTACTCCCTCTTTCAGCAGAATGAAAGTCTGGAAATCACACCATCCCCAATCGGTAAACTCATCGCCATTCGCCTGTACTATTTTACGGGTCGAATTGGAGGTTATTGCGCTGAATTTAAGGCTTGTATTGGCTTTTGGCTCGTTAATAACTGCAGAAACTGTCAACTCCTTGTCGTTATTCATTTTTACGGTTTTGCCAAGGGCATGATCTTTCCCAAAGAGCTTATTGGCCAATGATTGCGTAAGGACGACAGTCATTGGTTCTTTCAAGGCATTTTCAAGATTGCCTTCAACGGCCTCGTAGGTGAAAAGTTTGAAAAAATCAACATCAGCAAAAACAAGATCCGATGTAATAGGGTCATGATCGCCAGCCTGAAATACCGGCGGTTCCCACGAACCAGCCAATCTCACAGCAGATTCAACCTCAGGAACGTTCAAATCGATTTGATCCTTTAGGATTGCAGGCATATACATCCGACCACTCATATCGGCATACAAGTATAGCCTATCACCATTTTTATGATAATTATCGGTTGTCAACTCACTGTATGAATAGACAGACAGGATAATGACCATTGCCAGACTAACTGCCAATCCCAGCAGGTTGATCAGATTCGTAGCAGGTTTCCGGACAAAATTGCGAAAAGTTGATTTGAAGATGTTTTTCATATTTAAGTTTATTCTGCATCCCTGTCAGGGTTTGAAACCCTGAAAGGGATTATGAAACTTGTTTTAAAAACCTCATTCGCCCATCTGCTTCTTTACTTCTGTAATAATCTGTCCGTCGAACAGGTTCACGATCCGATGGGCAAAATCGGCGTCATGCATCGAGTGTGTTACCATCACGATGGTCGTCCCCTCCCTGTTAAGTTCTGTCAATAAGTTCATGACTTCGAGGCCATTCTTTGAGTCGAGGTTACCGGTTGGCTCATCAGCCAGAATCAACCCGGGATTAGCAGCTACGGCACGGGCAATGGCCACACGCTGTTGTTGACCTCCGGAGAGCTGACGCGGGAAATGTTTCCGGCGATGGCTGATCTTCATCCTTTCAAGAATTGCCTCCACACGAGCCTTTCGCTCTGAGGCGCTCATTTTCAGATAAATTAGCGGCATTTCGACATTCTCGTAGACATTCAGCTCGTCAATCAGGTTAAAACTCTGGAAAACAAAGCCGATATTTCCCTTCCTCAGTTTTGTCCGCTGGCTTTCGCGCATCTGGGATACATCAACACCGTTGAACAGATAACTTCCGCTTGTAGGGTTATCCAATAAACCAACAATGTTCAGCAAGGTAGATTTTCCGCAACCTGACGGACCCATAATGGCCACAAATTCGCCCTTTTGCACATTGAAATTTACGGAATTGAGAGCGGAAGTTTCAATCTCGTCCGTTTGAAAAATTTTTGTAAGATCTTGTGTTTTGATCATGACTATAATAATTTAAGATAATTTCAAATTTTGCTTTCCATAGTTTTCTGTTTAAATTCTGTTCACCCTTCCATCCTGAAAATCCTGATTCTGACTATTCTCCCCTCCTCAGGAGGGGTCGGGGGAGGCTTTCATTCATATCTCAACGCCTCCACCGGATTCCTTGTCGCGGCTTTCCAGCTAATTAAAAAAGTAGCTAATAGCGCAATCAGTGTGTGAACGGCCAACGGAATCAGCAACAACAGAAATCCGATATCTATACGGTTAGAATATCCTTCAAGCCAATTTTGACCGATCATCCATGCAGCCGGTAGCGCTATGGCAGCCGAAATGCAAATCCGCTGAAGGATACTTCCCGATAACAAAACGATAACAGCTCCAACAGTACTTCCTGAAACTTTACGGATACCAATTTCCTTTATGCGGCGGGAAATAGTAAATGAGTGAATAGCAAAAAGCCCGAGCATAGCAACTACCAGTGATAAAAGGGTACTGGTAAAAATGATCTTCGACAAGGTCTTTTCACCGTAGAACTTGGCATTGTACACATCATCACTCCACTTCGGGACCAGCATAAAGTCGGGGTCAAATTGGCGGAAAACGGGAATGACCGACTGAGTCGCGTTTGCCTTGTTGATTGTCGGGTTAAACCGTATATAAATAAGTTCAGGATAATTGCGGTAGCAGGTAAGGACAATTGGATCGATCTTTTGTGCAGGAGAACCATAATAGAAATTCTTCACAACACCGATTACTTCCATCGGGTCGTCGAACATGACCACTTTTTCTCCGATTGGATTTTGAAGGCCCAACAATTTTACCGCTTCTTCGTTCAACACAACATATTTTTTATTCCCCGGATCATCTTCCCTGAAAAAATTCCCCTCTCTCAGTTTAAAATCCATCAGTTCGCACAAACCAGGCAAAATGCGATATTCGTTAATCAATTTAAAGGTTTTCTCACTTTCTCCAAAACGGTGTATCGCTTGTCCACTACAACCACCCCCAACCATGTGCTGCGACGAGCTTACCATTTCTACCCCGGGAACTTTTAGCAAGTTTTGTCTCAACGCCCCATAGTGCTTACTAATCTGATTGTTAACCGACGAGGCGATCATTACGTTTTTAGGATTGAATCCGGCTGGAATACTTTTCAGATAATTGGATTGCTCGTTCACAATCAGTAATACTGCGATCAGAACAATGGTGATAACCGACTGAAAAACAACGACTGAAGTAGTAAAGCTCCTTTTCGGTTGCCCGGAAACTGATTTCTTCAGGATTTCGACCGGCTTAAAACGGCTTAAGTAAAATGCAGGATAGCTTGCTGAAAGAAGTATCGTAAAAAGAAACAGCAAAATTGTGCCTGAGATAAAAAGCGGATTGTAGAAAAGCGATGCTTCGAGATTTTTATGGATAAGTGATGAAAAAGAGGGAAGCAAAATAATAGCCGCCACAATCCCGATTACAAAAGAGATAAGTACAACAATGGCCGCTTCTCCAAAAAACTGCTGCGCTATTTCACGGGTACCGGCTCCGTTGGTTTTTCGGATACCCACTTCGGTCGATCGATTATTTCCCTGAACCACAAATAGGTTCACAAAATTAGTAATAGCAAGTAATAAGATCAAAAATGAAAGTCCAATCAGCAGCCACACAGTTTTCAGGCTCCCCTGCTCGTTTAACCCATAGTTTGCTTTCGAGAACAGGTGGATGCGCGTGAGCGGCTCTGTAATTGCATCAAACGAGGTACCGAAGCCGCTGAATCGTTTGGCAAGCATGGCCGTGTATTCCTTCCTGATTTCCTGACAGACCAGATCTTTTGGAACATTGGGTTTGATAAGATAATAAGTGAAGAATTCGAGGCCACCCATTTGTTCCATAACTAATGATAGCGATTTCATCGAAACCAACAGATCAAAGCTAAAATGCATATTTGCAGGAAACTTATCAACCACACCTGTAACTGTAAATTCCGCTCCGTCAATTGTAAAAGTTTGCCCGACAGGGTTGGACTTACCAAAAATGACTTCGGCCTTTTGTTTGGTCAATACGACTGAATTGGGATTAATTAAGGCATTGGCGGCATTCCCATACACAAAGCTCATTTCGAAAATGTCGAAAAATTCAGCGTCGGCATAAAGCATTTGCAGGTTTTGGAAATGTTCCGGCTTGCGGATCACTTCCACATTCCACCCACGATAGATCTGCATCGCTTTCTCAATTCCGGGAATATTTTGAGGCAACTCAGTATATGCCTTTCGCATGCAGATCGGGTTAATCTCTTTTTTACCTTCAAGCGTCCAGACTGAATTTAGCTGAACAATCCGGTCTTTATTCCGGAAATGGCGGTCGTAACTCCATTCATTCATAACGTAGACCAGCAACAGGATTGATACAGTCAGTCCTATTGCCAGACCCGTGATATTAATTAGCAGGAACCCCTTGTTCCGTTTCCAACCTTGTGTTAATGATGACAGCGATTTAAACATACTTTGATTTTTCATTGATATTTTCATTCAAAGGAATATCTCCCTGAAAACTTATTATCTTTGTTATATTTAAAGAACTCAATTATGGAAACCATATTCCGCCTCAAGGCAAGTGAATTGAACATGCAATTTATTGAATCAATTAAGCAGCTATTCAATGATGAGGAAATAGTTCTTTCGATTGTTCCCGCTCGAAAAACTTCCGGTAAAAAAGTACAATATGCAACCCGCTTGCTCGATTCCGTGAAAAAAGTTGAAGAGGGAAAGGTTAAAACCTTGTCAGGAAAAGATTTTGAGGAATTAACCGAGAAGTTATTGAAAAAATGAAAACAATACAGTTTGAAGAAGTTGCGTATAGTGATTTTGTAAACTGGGCTACGGATGATAAAACAATTTTCAAAAAAATAGCCAACCTTATTAAAGATATTGACCGTAATGGTGTAAATGTAGGAATTGGCAAGCCCGAACCTTTGAAGCACAACCTTACCGGATATTGGTCGCGGCGGATTACTGATGAGCATCGGCTTGTTTATAAGATTGAAAACGAAGTTATAGTAATTGCCCAGTGCAAAGGACACTATAAATAGACGGTTTAAACTCCTAATCTGCATTTTGTTTTCCGTTTTTGAATACACTAATAATTCTTGTTTTCGTTTTAATGAAGATTTCACTTTGAGAGAAGCCCTCATCACTACTATAAAATTTTTATAATCCTATTAATCCTTCCATCCTGAAAATCCTGATTCAGACCAAGCTACTTGAATACAATCCTCTCATTATCCCCAAACATCTCATACCCAGAAGTAATTATCTGTTCGCCCGGCTTCAGACCTTCAAGTACCTCATAGTATTGAGGGTTCTGCCGACCGATTTTTACCGATCTGCGAACAGCTTCGGATCCAGAACCGGTTAGAACATAAACCCATTGTCCACCAGTACTTTGATAAAACCCACCGCGTGGAACCAAAACTGCTGTTTCGGGTTGTCCAAGTTGTAGCTCAACATGGTAGGTTTGTCCGGGCCGGAGATTTTCGGGAGTATTTTTGCCAAAAACCATATCAATTTCAAAAGTCCCTTCACGCACATCGGGATAGACCTTTTTTACAACCATCGCATACTCTTTATCCTGCCGTGTGAACGAGGCTTCAAGCCCTTTTTTTACGCGGTCGATGTAATGTTCATCGATCTTTGCGGTTACTTTAAATTCGCTCATATCGTTTAACTTTCCCATCCGTTGTCCCTGCTGGATTGACTGACCAATTTCGGCGTTCAGTTGGCCAATCTGTCCGTCAATTGGGGCCTTCACCTGGAGATTTTCAAGTCGTTCTTTGACCAATTCAAGATTCGTCTTCATCCGGTCGAGGTTAAACTCCATCTGATTTACTTGTACTGCGCGAAAAAGCGAATCTGTTTTTTGCCTTTCACCAAGTATTTGCCTGGTTTTAACTGCATAATCATAAGTTTCTGTCGCTTCGAGGTACTCATTTTTAGAAATGATGTCTTTCTTGTAAAATCGATCACTTTGTTCAAAAACCCGTTTTCTTTTAATAATTTCATAATCCTGTTCAAGAATCTGTCGTTGCAAGGCAAGCCGTTCCTGTTCCATTGAGATTCGTGTATTCCGTAGGAAATTTATCTGCTCTGCAAGATTAGCCTCCGTAGAGAGAATATTCAATTTCAGGTTTGAATTTGTCAGACGAATGATTACATCACCTTTTTTAACTATTGAACCTTCCTCATTCACAATCTCTTCAACCCGGCCACCTTCTTCTGCATCGAGATAAATAAAACGAATGGGTTCTACTGATCCGATAACACGGATGTAATCATTAAAGATCCCTTTTGATACAGCACTTATTGAAATCTTATCCTTTTCAGTCCTGACTGTTGAAACATTTTTCCCAAGCAACATAATGACTACAATTACCAGAAAGAGTGTCGCAACAACCGAAACCCAGAATTTTCGTTGTTTCCACATGCTCCTTTTTTCTCTTACACGATCCATTCCATCCATGATGCAGTATATTGAAGGCCTAACCTCTTTCAAGCCTGATTTATAATTTCTTTATATTCCCGTCTCAGAATAAAATCTGCAAACCCGGGAACCTGATTTCCTGATTTATAGCCAAGATCATGCCATCAGCTTTATAATCCTGAATGGCTGCATATTAGCTTAAACTAAAAAAGTATCAAGTGTAAATAATATTAACAACCGCGTCAATTGTTTTGACAACTGCTTGCAGTACTCAAATACAGTGTATATCTTTGGATTATAAATTCTTAGAAATGGAGACAGGACGGATACTTATTGTGGATGACAACAAGACGCTTCTGAGTGCGCTTGAATTGGCATTGCAACCCGATTTCGAGTTGGTTACCTGTATTTCAAACCCAAAACAGCTTCCTTTCATTCTTCAAACCGAAAAGGTAGATGTGATACTGTTAGATATGAATTTTGTTGCAGGGATCAATTCGGGAAATGAAGGAATTTTCTGGCTTGGGGAGATTAAAAAACTTAAACCTGAAATTCAGGTGGTGATGATCACAGCATTTGGTGATGTTGAGTTGGCGGTAAAAGCCTTAAAAATGGGCGCATCCGATTTTGTACTCAAGCCCTGGGATAACGCACGTTTGCTCGAAACAATTAAAGCTGCAGTCCGGATTAAAAAATCACAGGATAAGGTTAACCGGATCAAAGAAGAAAGTGGCATAACAACAAACGATTATTCCAAAGAAACAGAAATGCTCGGTCATTCGGGCATCATGCAGCGTGTTTGCAAAATGATTGAAAAAGTAGCTCCCACAAATGCCAATGTATTGATCACCGGCGAGAATGGGACAGGTAAAGAACTCATTGCAAAATCAATACATCGCAAATCATTAAGGGCTTCGCACCAAATGGTTAGCGTCGATATGGGGGCAATTACGGAAACCCTGTTTGAGAGCGAGCTTTTTGGTCACGTGCGTGGCGCATTTACCGATGCAAAAATGGCCAGGGATGGAAAAATAAAAATTGCCGATAAAAGCACGCTTTTCCTTGATGAAATCGGCAACCTCTCTCTTCCGCTTCAGGCAAAATTATTGGCTTGCCTGGAAAACCGTCAGGTTATTCCTGTCGGAGCAAACCACCCGATCCCCGTTGATATTCGTTTGATCTGCGCTACAAATTGTAACCTTGATCAAATGGTTGCCGAAGGTCGCTTTCGCGAAGATTTACTTTTTCGTGTGAATACAATCAGGATTGAGGCACCACCCCTGCGCGATCGCGATGAAGATATTATTCTGCTGGCTAATTATTTTCTTAACTTCTACTCAGAAAAATATCAAAAACCAAAACTAATCCTGAGCGGAAAAGTAAAAGAGAAATTCAGACATTACCACTGGCCCGGAAATGTGCGCGAATTGCGCCATGTGATGGAAAAGGCGGTTATTCTATTGGATGGGGAAACACTCCAGCCCGAAGATTTTCATTTCAGGCCAACGGCTGAGCGTGACGATTCGCGAACCACACTTGAAGAAATGGAAAAAACGATGGTAGAAAAGGCGCTTGCAGAAAGTGGCGGAAATATGTCGGCGGCTGCGACACGATTAGGAGTAACCCGTCAAACCCTTTACAACAAGGCAAAAAAATATGGGCTCTGAACCTTTTGTCAAAAAAATTGGCTGGCAGATATTTTTCATTGGCCTATCTTCATTAGCAGCGGCCTATCTGTGGGTTGGATCGAACCGACCCTTGGTTATATTTCCACTGATTTTGTTGATCATTCTTTTGATCAGACTTTTCCGGTTTCTTCAAAGGACCAACCAGGATCTGGCACTCTTCTTTGAGGGATTGCTGAATGAAGATTCATCCATTACGCTTGAGCCAAAAACAGCACCTCCGGGATATCAATACCTGGCCAGGTCTTTGTCGCGGTTGAGCAAAGCAATTCAGGATGAGCGGGTACAAAACCGTTTTCAGCAACAATTCTACGAAGAATTAATCAGCCACTCAACCTCAGGTCTTTTGGCCTATGACGAAGTCGGACAGGTGAGATTGGTTAACCCTCCAGTCCTTAACTTTCTTGGTCTTCATCACCTTTCGTCGATGAAAACCATTGAAAACCGG
>Ga0302296_1001010_pt1 | contig 21443 bp, 12 predicted proteins | sample III_Fen_N3_1_FD_194546 | JGI IMG/M metagenome (GOLD analysis project Ga0302296, IMG submission 194546) | Peat permafrost microbial communities from Stordalen Mire near Abisko, Sweden - III_Fen_N3_1 | ecosystem: Environmental > Terrestrial > Soil > Wetlands > Permafrost | place: Sweden: Abisko...
GCCAATTTCCCTGGCTCTCCTCGCCGATTGAGCAGTAGAAAGATTCATGAAGTTGATGCAGGCAATAAGGAGGATAAAGATTGCAATCAGGCTCAATATTCTTACATATGTAATATCGCCATGACCGCTAAAATCGAAGAAATATTTTCCAGAAGAATAAAGATGGATTTTTTTGACGTTTTGAAGGAATATTTCCGAATTTGTTCTATCATAATGCTTTTTCAGAATGTTCTTTATTTTTTCTTCAAATAATTTACTGTCTGTCCCTTTCTTAAGTTCAATATAATTATTTTGTCGCCAGTTCCAGTCGTCGTCAATGGTTGGCATTCCATCCCAATCAACTGGAAGTAACATATCAAAATGTATGTGGCTGTTAGCTGGAAGACTCTTTATTACTCCGGTGATTGTAAAGACAACTTTTCCCCCTATTGCAGTTAAATTATTGCCAAGTGGATCATCGTCACCGTAGTATTTATGCGCCATTTTTTCTGTGATAAGAATATTGTGAGGAGCATTTAAAGCGGTGTTTATATCTCCCTTAACAAATTCGATATCAAACATCCTTAAAAAGTCCTTATCAGCCATAGCAACGTTTTCGTCTATGAATTCATCACCTTTTTGTAAAGTATATTCTGGAGGAGCTCCGTATCTCGTTGATCTTATTATTTCAGGATATTCTTCTTTAAGTAATCGTGGTAAGGCTCCGGCTGTTGGAGCCATCATAGTACCTTCTCCGGTGGAGCTTTTTTCCAATAAACGATACAGATTATCGGCATCTTTGAAATGCCTGTCATAACTCCATTCATCCTGTACCCACAGAAGAATCAATATTGAGCAGGCCATGCCTATCGCCATTCCGCTTATATTCAGAATTGAATATGTTGAGTACCTTCTGATATTACGGATTGCTATTTTGAAATAGTTTTTAATCATTGATTATCTTTTGTCGTGCGGTCGTGCAGTTTAGCGTTCTTCTATCTTCGGACTTCTAATTTCCAATTATCATACCAATATTTTTTACTCTTTGAAAATTAGTCAATTAGAAGATATTATCAAAATAAATGATTTATATTTGTCCATCATAAGGACACTAACTGTCCAATATATGGACAATACAAGCAAATGATGTTAAGTACTTGTGACAACATTTTATAAAGCACTTGGAATAAATGAGATTAAGATTCCTCACTTCGTTCGGAATGACAACCTTACATGTTCGATAATGGGGTGGAAGAATCGGCGATTCGGTGAGAAATTTGTTTTTCCATCCATCCCTTCTCGAATCGCCGCTTCTTCCACCTCTAAAGTCCATCAAAAAAATGTCATCCCGAGCGCCAGCGAGGGATCTCCAGAGTTAATACTGAGTTTAATGATAGAGAGTTTTGACCAGATAAAATATTCAACAGATGTGTATCAAACACCTTACTAAAAATCTAAACAGACATTATGCAATGCAAACTCCTGATCGTCGACGATCATAAACAGGTCCTTAAAGCATTAATCCAGTTGCTTGAAACGGAATTTGAAACCATTACAGGAATCTCAAATCCCAACCAGATAATCAGTCAAATAAAGAAGGAGGATTTTGATGTAATCCTCCTGGATATGAATTTTTCAGCTGGAGTTAACACAGGCAATGAAGGGATCTACTGGCTTAATTGTATATTAAAATCTGATCCTTCAGTTGTCGTTGTAATGATGACAGCTTATGCCGACATAAATCTGGCAGTAAGGGCGATAAAAGAAGGCGCCACTGATTTTGTCGTAAAACCATGGGACAATAATAAGCTGATTACCACTCTTCAAGCCGCTTTCAAACTCCGGCAATCAAGGATTGAGAATAAAAGACTACGTGAGAAGCAGAAGCAGATAAATAAAGGTATCAATAAACAGCCTGACATTTTGATCGGCAAATCATCGGTAATGGAAAATGTTTTCCAGGTAATGCATAAGGTTGCCAAAACTGATGCAAATGTTTTAGTGATCGGCGAAAATGGAACCGGCAAAGAATTAATCGTGAGGGAAATCCATAATAATTCGCGCCGGTCAGGAGAGGTATTTATCAGTGTTGACATTGGCACAATAACTGAAACCTTGTTTGAAAGTGAAATGTTCGGGCATGTTAAAGGTGCATTTACCGATGCCAGGGAAGATAAAACAGGCTGGTTTGAGACTGCCTCAGGAGGGACATTGTTCCTGGATGAAATAGGCAATCTTTCTCTTACAATGCAGTCCAAACTTCTTACCGCCATCCAGAACCGGGTAATTTATAAGGTCGGTTCTAAGACTCCGATCCCATTTAACATAAGGCTGATTCTGGCTACAAATAAGAACCTGGAAGAACTGGTATCAAAGGATCTCTTCCGGGAGGATCTTTATTACCGTATAAACACAATTGTTTTAGAACTGCCTCCGCTACGTGACCGCGGTGAAGATATAGTCTTGCTTGCAGAGCATTTCATGAAGGAGTATTCGGTTAAATACGAAAAATTCCGCCTGAAATTCAGCAGCAAAACCCTGGATAAACTTATGAAATACAACTGGCCGGGTAACGTTAGGGAATTACGGCATACCGTCGAAAAAGCGGTTATCCTATGTGAATCGGATGTTTTAATGTCTGAAGATTTTATTTTATCACATTCTTCAAAAGCACAATTTAATCAAGACAGGCCGTCTACATTTGACGAAATAGAAAAAAAGGCTGTGGAAAACGCACTGAACAACAATAATGGAAACGTTCTGAAAGCATCAAAAGAATTGGGCCTGGCAAGACAAACCATGTACAACAAAATTCAAAAACATAACCTCTAGATAACTTCTAACATGTTACTAAAGAATTTCTTCATCAATGTACTTATCCGGGTGGTTCTCATTGTAATTACCGGTATTGTATTGGGAATAGTTCTGCAGCATTTTGAACAGGGATACTACTATACCCTCACAGGAATGATTTTCCTCATTGGATTTCAAACCTGGATGCTGGTGTTGCAGGTGAACAAAACGAATACAGATCTGGAAAAATTCCTTTCTGCAGTTCAGGATCATGATTCATCCATCCGGTTTCCTGATAATACAAAAAATGACTCATTCAGAAAGCTTCATGACAGGATGAATACTGTAAATACCATTATTCATAATGTTAGAATTGAAAATGAGAGAACCGGTCAGTTCTTAAGAAGTGTGGTTGATCATGTTGATATCGGGCTGCTATCATTTGATTTGAACGGGAAGATAGAAATTTATAACAAAGCCGCGAGAAGGTACCTGGACGCCGATCATCCACATCAGCTTTCCTCATTTAAAGCATCTAACTCTGAAATAATAAGTATTATCAATTCTATAAAGCCCGGGCAGGAAATTTTACATAAAGTGAGAGTAACCAATCTTTTACAGAACATTTTAGTAAAAGCTACCGAAATGAAATTTGAAAACAATATAATCAAGCTGGTTTCCTTTCAGGATATTACAAATGAACTGGATAAAAAAGAACTGGATTCATGGCAAAAGTTAATCAGGGTCCTAACTCATGAGATCATGAATTCCATTAGTCCGATTACCTCTCTTACTTCAGTGATTTCAGGATATTTTAAAAAGAAGGAAAATGAAAATCCTGTACCATCCGTTCTTATAGACAATCAAATAATTTCCAAAACTCTTTCAGGTTTGAATACTATTGAAGAAACAGGAAAAGGATTACTGGATTTTGTAGATAAATACCGTAGTCTGACATCATTACCGGTTCCTAATCTAAGTCAATTCACAATTGAAGGTTTATTCAGAAAGTGTAAGCTCCTGATGGAATCAAACATCCCATCAAATATCAAAATCACGACACATGTTAATCCAGAAGATCTTTCGGTTGTTGCAGACTACTCCCAGATTGAACAGATTCTGATAAATTTAATAAAGAACTCTGTAGAAGCTTTATCAGATAAAAAAAACGGAACAATTAATCTGAAAGGCTTTTGTGAAGCAGATTGTATAACAATTCATATTGAAGATGACGGATCAGGCATATCCAATGAAATTATAGAGGATATTTTTGTGCCATTTTTCACTACCAAAGAAAGCGGTTCTGGTATTGGACTAAGCTTATCCCGACAAATAATGAAAAATCATAACGGCACAATTACAGTCAATTCTGCACCTGATAAGGGAGCTGAATTTATTTTAAGATTTCAATCGTGACTTGTCACTGACCTTCATTGGCAGAGCGAAAGATCTTTAAGATTCCTTATATACTATTGCAATTTTGGCTCTGCTGATATATATCTGATAAGTGGTTGATTACTAAGGGTTTTACACCAATATCTTTGAAAGGTTCTGATAGCTGGTTTTAACACTTTCCAGTGGTTTGGATGCTCCATCCTGTTCCACAAAGAAATATTTCATTCCGGCTATATCCGCAGCTTTGAAAATTGGTTTAAAGTCAATATACCCATTCCCTATTTCAACAGGATTTTTTGAGGTCTTATCAAGATCTTTCACATGCCAGATCGGAAACCTTCCCTGATGTTTTTTAAATAATTCAACAGGATTCTGATTTGCCTTGGTTGCCCAGGCGAGATCGAGTTCCATTTTCACCATTTCCTTATCCGTGTTGGATAGAATATAATCGAAAGGACGTTGACCTTCAACAGTATCAAATTCTGTTGTATGATTGTGATATGCAAATTGAACACCAACTTTCTTGCAGGCTTCTCCGGCTTTACTGAATACATCTGCAGCCGTTTTAATTTCATCAAGTGTGCTTACAGGTATACTGGCGCATACAAGATAACTTAGTCCGCCTTCAGCTGCCTGATCTGCCAGCTCCTTGTAATTTTCCTTCAGATTGAATGTCTTGGGCATATCTTTTAGTTTTGCCACATATTGTTTTATCCTGGCAGAATCCTCAGCAGTCTTTGCCATCTTCATGATCTGAGCAGGACTGAAAGGTGCACCACCCACATGGGCCGAGCGCCAGTGCATACCAAGATCCTTAATTATCGAAGCTAACTCTTTTGGAGCGTATCCATAAAAATTACCCTTCTCAGAACCTGCACTCTCAAGTTCAGTGTAACCTATTGCCGCAAGTGCTTTCAAAGTCCCTAAAGGATCCTTTGTCATTAAATCTCCCAGGGTATACAACTGCAGACCAATTGAATGTTTCGCATTTGCACCTGAAAAGAATTCCGTGCCGGCTCTACGCGGCAAGATGATACCTGCTAATGCCAATGCACCTGACTGTAATAAAAATTGTCTCCTGGTTTTCATAATGTATAGTTTTTATCGAAAGGTTTGATAAAATGAATAGCTTTATATTAAACTGTTTTTCAGGCAGATTTGTTTAATGTACCTTTGATATTCTTACAATATTCTATTTTTCAGATAAACCTCTTCCATTTTAGTAGCTTAATCCAAATCCGAATTTATAAAGAGGATCTTTGCTGTCATATGGGACATCCTCCATCTGATTGCGCACTGCTTCCATGGATGATGGCATCTCAACCGGCAGTTTACCCTGTGGTTTGAAATTACCGAAAACTACATCAAGCAGGGCCTTGTCACTTGATCCGAAATTGACCAGAAGGCCTTTGCTGGCTGCAGAGATCTCAGGAACTACCGGAGGCCTTTCAAAGTAGATGTCAACTATTGTCGGGACTTTATTCAGGAGGGAGAGAATCACCGCTTTCTCCTTATCCTTGAAATCCAGGTCCCCACTGCCAAATAATCTGCCAAGCAATCCGGCCCCCTTAAGCACCTGAGAAGGTGTCTTCAGGCGAATGATCGCATATTCAGCATCAGAAGGGTTTTTAACAACAGTTCCGTATGTTGCGGCTATTTCAGGACTTATATTCTGAACATAGATTTTAATACCTTTTTTTAATGGTAAAACAGGGGTGTGATTTATTGTATCATTTTTCAGCAGAACAATAGACTTTCTCTGTGCAAGTTCACCGGCGGCTTTGAATTCAGGTTTCCCGACAGTATTTACAGCATTTTCGACATCTAGATAAGGATTATCAAAAAGACCCATCCTGAATTTCATTTTCATCAATCTTCTGACTGATGTGTCAATCCTGCTTTCACTTATTTTCCCGTCTTTAACCAACTTAACCACAAGATCTGAAACAGTTTCACCTCCAAACTGGTCGACCCCGGCCTTTATCACTTTTTCAACCCTCTGTTCAGAGCTCGCTTTTTCCATACCCCAGGCCCTTGCCGGCATGGCAATCATTCCAAATACTTTCCAGTCAGTTATAATACCCCAATCGGTACATACTATACCATCAAATTTGTATTTATTTCGTAGGAGGCCTGTAATTATTTCACGGTTAAATGAAAATCCCACATCCTCACTTGTTTGACCTGTCGGAACACCATAATACGGCATTATGGCTGCTGTACCGGCTTTGAAAGCTGCCTCAAAGGGTAAAAGATGATAATTGAAATTTTTCCCAGGGTAAGCCTGTCCTTTCTGGATTTTGAAATGAGGATCGATGCCCTCTTTCTGCGGCCCTCCACCTGAAAAATGTTTCGTCATGCAGGCAACACTGTTTACACCGATACTGTCACCCTGGAAACCTTTTATATAAGCGTATGTCAGTTTAGCCGACAGCTTTGCATCTTCACCAAATGTGGCGTTCATCCTTCCCCACCTTGGCTCGGTGGCCAGGTCAACCTGCGGATGCAATGCTACTTTAATTCCGACTGACAAATACTCCTGACGGGCAATATCAGCAAATTCTTTGACAACGACAGAATCACCAATGGCTGCCAGTCCCAACGGTTCGGGGAATAACGAAAAATCACCTGCGAATTGTGATGCCAGCGGATTATTAGAAAAATGATTTCGCGGATCAGATGCAATTGTTGCAGGAATCCCAAGCCGGGTCCTTTCCGAAATTTTTTGAAGATTATTATACCAGATAGCCATCTCCTTTTTACCGGCTCCTTTTAGAATATTAAAGTAATTCATATGTTTTGAGAACAACATATACGAAGTACCGGGTATCAGAAGCGAAAACGGATCGGACAATGAGGGCCCTTCAGATATTGATCCGTCCTTTTTCATTCCAACCATCGTGATGAACATGGTTCCAGCCTTTTCTTCAAGAGTCATCTGTGAGAGCAGGTCGCTTACCCTGTCGTTAACGGGTTTCCTTGAATCCTCATATACATCAAGCTTTCCATTCTTGTTAAGGTCCCTGAAGGTAATCCCGTCGATTGTAATTGTTTTTACCTCCAGACCAGCCAATGCTTTGCTTTTTCTTTCGACACTTCCTGATGAGATCTTCAGATAAAGGAGGATGATAACCAGGAGCAGTATAATAAATCCTATCAGCGAAACGAGAGAGTACAGCAGTATTTTTAAGAGTTTTTTCATCGTATTGAGTTTAATTGGCCAACTATTACCTGGTTTCAATTATAAGCGAGGCTTCCTTCAAACCTTCAGCAGTTGCCTTAAGAATTATTTTCCCGGGGGTAGTTTCCGGACGAATTATAACCAGACATCGCCCCTGATAGGTCTTTTTCACAGGTTGCTGAAAGCTCGACATATCATTCGGGTTTCCATTGCCTGCCCCCGCCATTTTACCATTACCGTTTACTTCAAAATTAACCCTGATATCATCAGCATTTGGAACTATATTGCCGTCTGTATCAATTAATTCTACCATTACATATGACAGGTCATTCCTGTTTGCCCTGATCTCGTTCCTGTCTGCCGTCAGCCTTATAGATGCGGGTTTCCCAACAGTCTTAAGTGCCTGACTTGCAGTTTCCTTTCCATTTTCGAAGCAATGTGCTATAAGTGTACCCGCTTCGTAAGACACTTCAAAAGTTGTTGTAATTGATTTCTTTTCATCTACTGCTTGTTCTCCGATGACTTTCCCGTTTAATTCAAGCTTAACTGTCTGGCAGTGTGCATAAACATGTACCTGAAGTTTCTTCCCTTCCTGACCGGCCCAGTTCCAGCTTTTCAGCTCATCAGGGAAGCCCCATGGACTGGTTATCTCTTTCTTTCCGGCAGGAATAGGCCTGTGTACAAACATCTCAACCTTACTATTTCCCCAGACAACATTTTGATAATACGAAGCCGGTTTCCTGTTACCTGTCAGATCAATATCTCCCTGATAATTAGTGAAAGTAGGCCACGATTCTGGATTAAAGAAAAGCCCCATGGTTCCCATCTCGCCTGGCGTATGTTTTAAGTTTTTATCTTCGATTATTAATCGTGGTGTACCAGTTCCAGCTTCCCCAATATAATCCATTGCAGTCCAGCTGAAATTACCAATTACATATGGAAGGCTTTCAGACATTTGCCAGTTTTCCAAGGACTTAGGCGGCATGAATTCGGTTGCCATTATTAACCGGTCGGGGAACTTTTCGTGATCCTTTAAATAATCGGAATAACGATAATTGTACCCGACAACATTTAGAAGATCCATGTGAGGAGCCTGGTTGTCCCAGCCGCTTTTCCCTGTTGTGAAGAGAGCAAAATCAACCATGGCTTCTGTAACGGGGCGGGTTGGATCAAGGCTGCGAACTTCAATTGTCAGGTTTCTGGCAATTCTCAAACCTGAAGTATCGGCGGCTTCCGGTATTTCATTACCAATACTCCACATGATCACTGATGGATGGTTCCTGTCACGCCTTATAATAGAAGATAGATCCTCTTTCCAGTTGTTCTTAAAATATTTTGAATAATCATCAGGCGAAATTTTTGGTTTTTCCCACATATCGGCAAATTCATCAATCACCAGCATGCCAAGACGGTCACATACATCAAGCAGGTATGGGGAAGGCGGATTATGACTGCAACGGATGGCATTATATCCGGCCATTTTTAATAACTCTATCTTCCTTTCTTCAGCACGATCAATGGCTACAGAACCCAGAGGGCCATTATCATGATGGAAGCAACCACCTTTAAGTTCAGTACTCTTTCCGTTCAGAGTGAATCCGTTTTTTGCGTCAAAGTGAATAGACCGGATACCGAAACTTGTTGTCAGTTGATCGACTGTCTTGTTTTCAGCAGACAGCTTGAACCTTGCCTGGTATAGCTCTGGATTCTCAGTTGACCATAAAACAGGATTTTTGATTGTCAGATTTAGTTTAATATCATTAGATGAACCTGATATGCCAGAAGATTTATATTCTGATGTTGCAACAACCTTGCCCGAGGGATCAATGATTTCAAGTTTCAGGGATAAGGGAATATCCTTTTTCCCAGGACTAATCACGTTAGTGGTAACTTCAATGTCTGCTGATTTTTCTGAAACAGCAGGCGTTGTAATAAATGTGCCCCACATCCCAATATGAACAGGATCAACGATTGTAAGCCATGTATGTCTGTATATTCCCGATCCTGAATACCATCGGGCATTTCTCCCTTCATTCTTCACCTGGACTGCCACCACATTGGGTTGCCCTGACTGATTAAGATACTGAGTAATATCGTAATAGAAGGAAGTGTACCCGTAGGGATGGTTGCCGGCATGCTTACCATTGATCCAGACATCTGAATTCATATATACCCCATCAAACTGTAAGTAAGTAAGCTTATTCTTATCATCCTTGCTGATTGTGAAGCTCTTTCTGTACCAGCCTGTTCCTCCAATTGTATACCCGGTTCCCATTTTCCCGATAGAAGATTTTGAGAAAGGTCCGGATATGCTGTCTTCTATTTGATTTGGCAAATCTTCAATACTCCAGTCATGAGGCAGATCGAGAGTCCTCCATCCGGAATCATTGAATTCAGGCTTCTCTGCACCTGATGGATTATCTTTAATAAATCTCCATTCTTCATCAAAGGATATCGTTCTGGAAACTTCAGTATTTTTCTTCTGGTTGCCACATGTAGTCAGACAAAGAAATACAGATACAATAATACCCGGCAATCTGCCTTTTCTGAGCAAAATGCCTGCAAAGTTTTTCTTTTTCATTTAGAGTTGTTAAAGTCAGTTTATCAGATAGATTATATTCCTGTATCAGCCATTTTATCATTCAAATTTATCCTATAGTATTATTCCCCTTTGGCATGAATGAGGTATCCATAAAGTATTTCCCGGGATCTTCAGGATTAATAAACACATCAATTGTTGACCTGCCTTGCAGATATGGAGCAGGGTCAATTGTATAGTCTTTACTTACAAATTCGTATTCCTTATTATTGATGTTATCAATCCATTTGCACTTAATAATCCATGGGTTACTATCACCCATCCTGTATCTTTCATCCCGTACAATTTCCACTGATTCTGCAGAAATTTTTTTCCCAGATCTCAAAAGTTTGCTGTCTGCATCATCCTTCAAAGAAAACTTTATAAAATAATATAGACCAAAAAGAAACAACAGTCCGCCAATAATTACACCTCTCATATTATACCTGATAGTGTCTCCGAAATCAATTGTCTGAGGAGATGCCGGATCATACCAAATCTTAACACTTTCTCCCTTATTAACAAACTGCCGGGTCGATGCTGTTGCCGTGACTTCTTTACCTTCGGATGTTTTGAATACAACAGTTACACTTTTTAAATGACTTTTTGAATTAGTCCTAATACTCTGAACAATACTCTCAGTTTCTACACCATTTTTCTTTATCCCGAGTGATTTACGAATACTCATCGCTGCAACAATCAGGATTCCGGCAGCAAAAAGCATTAATATCAGGACAGCTATTTTCTTGTTCATGACTGTATTATTAATTCAACTAAATAATTAATCAGAAATGAAAGTCCATCATTTAAAAAGCTGCGGAGCAAATTCAGACAGATAAATCCGCCAGTTAGTCCAGGTATGACCTCCGGGAGTTTCACGATAAATGTATTTAAAACTATGGCTGTCAAGGTCAGCTTTGAGCAACTGAACTGACTTATAGAGAAAGTCATCTTTCCCGACACCGATCCAGTACAATTTAGGGCTGCTCTTTTTCAATGCTTCAACTTTTGCGCTTCTCACTGCGGCAATCTTTGCAGAATCCGAAGGCTGAGGACCAAAGTTCATAAGACCCATACTAAAAACTCCTATATAGCTGAACAATCCGGGATTGTCATTAGTAATAGTCTGGGTATGAGCGCCACCCATAGACAAACCTGCAATAGCACGATTATCCTTGTCGTTATATACGCGGTAATTTTTCTCAATGAACGGAATCACATCTTTAACCAGATGCTCTTCAAATTTACCTGCATATTTCCTGTAAGCCTCCATGCTTTGCACATTTTGTGAAGCAGCAAGAGGGACATCATTCTGCGCTGCAGCCTGATTAGCATTTCCATTTGTCATAACAACTATCATTGGTTTGGCTTTTCCCTGTGCTATCAGGTTATCCATTATCTGCGCAGCCCTGCCCATGGTCGTCCATGCATCTTCGTCACCTCCTGCACCATGCAGAAGATAAAATACAGGGTATTTCATTTTACTATCCTCATAACCGGCCGGCGTATACACATATACCCTTCTGTCCATTCCCAGGACAGCTGATTTATACCATACTTTTGATACAGTTCCATGAGAAACTGCATCATTATAAACGTAAAGGTCAGAATTCGGGCCGGATATGATAAAAAAGCTCTCATAACGAGTCCCGTCACGACGAACCTGGACATTGTTAGGATCAATCATTCTCACCCCGTCAACAGAAAAAGAATAACTGTATAGCTCAGGTTTCAGTGGTCCAACAGTAAGAGAGAATAATCCTGTATCATTTTTAACCATTGGTTCACTTGCTCCGAATCCTGACATCCATTCTCCCGAGACAGTTATTTTTGAAGCATCTTTTGAAAATAGCCTGAAAGTTACCCTGTTATCGGGCAATATCTCTGCAGATTTAATTGCTACAGGCATCCTGAAAGCCGGAGCTGCAGGCCTGACTGGTGCTTGTGACAAACAATCAGCCTGAAATAATAAAATAAAAATTGCAGTAAACCCTGCAATTTTCAGAAACACATTTTTACACATAATATGATCTCCCAGTATTTAGTGAATAATCAGGAATGCATTTAATTCAGAAAACTCTTCGTTAAATGAATATAATATATAAAGATATTAACTCCAGATTGATTTTAAATACCGATTTTGATTTGAAAATAAGAATATTATCTTTTTACTCATATTTTAAAGCATCAACGGGATTCTTTGATGCCGCTCTCCAGCTTTGTAAGCTTACAGTAAGCAATGCAACAAAACATGCTATAACCGGTCCTGCAATAAATGTCCAGTATGGCATCGGACATCTGAAATAAAATCCGGAGAGGAAGATTTTACCAAGAAAATATGCAAAAGGCAAGGATATAAGAAATGCTAAGGTCAGCCATCTCGCATAGTTTTTTAGCAACAGTCTTATAATTGATAAAATAATAGCTCCGTTAGTCTTCCTGATCCCAATTTCCTTTGTTCTCTTTTCAGCCGTGAATGATGCCAGCCCTGATAATCCGAGACAGGCCAGAATTAGTGCAATGAAAAATGCCAGTCCGACCATATTTGATGTGGTTCTCAGTCCGGAATAATCAGGCAGATCGCTGAAGAGAACTGGTTGATAGGGAGCATCAGGCTCATAGCGTTTAAACACTTTAACAATTTTATCATTCATCTCTGTTAGTTTTCCTGATGATAATCTGATCAGTAATGCATTATGGTCTTTCCCCCTGACTGACATAATAGTCGGAACAACTGGTCCTGCAAGATCTATCGCATGGAAGTCTTTAAATACGCCAATTATTGTTCCCTTTTTCCCATCAACGGTCAGTAAACTTCCTACAGGATTTTTCATTTTCATTACTCCGGCCGCCACATCATTAATAATAAAGCATGCAGAATCAGAAAGGAATGATTTGTCAAAGTACCTGCCCCCGGTCATCTTGACCTGTACTGCCTTGTTGTAATTAAAATCAGTACTTGCATACCAGAAATGCAATTTCTCAGTAACATCTTTCCCTTCCCAGGAAACCTCATTGGAGACTTTCGTTCCTCTGGCAGGGACGCAGTTGGTAAAACTCGACGCCTCAATACCGGGAATAGAAAGTAATTCGGCTGTTATGCTTTCTTCATGGGCTACAAGGTTTTTAGTAGTATTGAGTATGATAAGCCTCTCTTTATCAAATCCCATATCAAAATCCCTCATATACCTATTCTGAGTTTTTATTATCATCATACAAATAATAAGTACAATGGGAATTGTAAACTGAAAAACAATCAGGCTCTGCCTGAAAAAGCTATAACTATGGTTTGCTATAATCCTGGACTTCAGAATTGTGACCGGATTTGATGACGAGAGGTATAAAGCGGGCAGTAATCCTGAAAACAATCCGGTAAACAGTCCTATTGCTATAAAAATGAGAATAACATTGATTTCAGTAAATCTTAAGTGAATATCTCCGTTAAACAATGTATTGAAGCCGGTAACAAGCAATTTAACGAGAATTAAAGCGCCCAGAAGACTTGTGATGATGAGAATGAATGTTTCACCAAGGAACTGTGTTACAATTGATGATCTGCTGGCTCCGGCAACTTTCTTAATCCCCACCTCCCGGTATCTCCTGATATTAAGTGCTATTGCCAGGTTTATGAAGTTGAAACAAGCTATCAGAAGGATGGCGAAGCCAATAGAGCTGACTATGACCACTCTCTGCATCTCTTTCCATACACGTCTCTCGCCGGAATAAGTATAAAGCATTTTTTCTTTAAGAGGGAATAAAAATAGCTCCTGGTTTAAAGTTGCTTCCTGGCTTTTAATCAGGCTCTTCAGCTTGGAATTTATAATGCTTACAGGAACATTTTTCCCGGGCAATATCCAGATACTGACAGCTGATGCTCCCGGGTCATTTGCCCAGCTATTTAAAGCAAGAAATTTCGGGAATGGGATAACAAAATCAAATTGAAGTGATGACTGTGAAGGGATATCCTTAAGTATTCCCCCTATCTTATAAACCTCCTGGCTATTCCCTTCTTTAAGATTTATTGTTTTACCAATACAATCGGTGGATCCAAAAAGCTTTTTAGCACTTCTGCCGGAAATAAGGATTGTGTTCATGTCTGACAGTTCATCAGAACCTCCGGATGGAATCAATGGGAATGAAAACAGTTCAAAAAAGTTTTTATCGGCATAGATGCCCTGCTCCATAAAAGATTTATCTCCATTGATAATTTCATACTTGCGTTCAACAATCCGGGTCAGAGATTCTATTTCCGGGACAGCCTTCATTAGAGTCTCATCCAATGATGCAGAGAGTGGTTCTTTTGCAAACCGGTCTCCGTTGAAATAGGTTACAAGCGCTTCTACTTCGAATAACCTGTTATAATTTTTGTGAAACTTGTTGTAACTCAAAATATTCATTACATACAAAACAGCAATAATAGCGCATGTAAGTCCAAATGTGAGACAAAGGAAATTCAGAGTAGTGTAAGATTTATTGCGCCATAAAAAACGCAAAGCGATTTTAATAAAGCTCTTTTTCATTTTGATTTTAATAAAATGGTTCAACCTGGCAGGTACAAATCTATTCCCTTGACTGCTAAAATCTAAATCCGATATACCTGCACAGGAATTGTATCTGCAACATTTGGATAATGATCGATGAAATAAGTGCAGCCAATTGCATTATTTCACAAAGAGATAGTCATTTATAATGTAGATACAGGTCTCAGACCTGTTTCCTTGAACAATAATCAATAGCAAAGTTTAACAAATAATGAAAGTGCAATACAGAGAATGAGTCAAGTAAATAGAGGTAGAGACAGGTCTTTTCAGGTAGGAGGATGTAGCCTCTTATGAAACCATGGACGTATTTTATTCATAGTTTCGTGTTGTGTTTTAGGAGCAAAACGCCGGCAAGTAGATACTTCGTCGCTGTTTTCCCCTGCCCCCCATCTGATTTCGATTCCGTCGTTAGGATTGTATGTCATCTCGAAGGCATCTTTTCTCTTAAGAATTTCATTCAGAGTCAATTTCTGAATAGAACCATTTGTACGCGCGTAGCTGATTGATAGCTCTGATGTTTTCTGATTTAGTAATGTTTCGAGTTTTTTCTTAGCCTGTTCCGGTGAACCAAGTCGCGATATATTATAATCTCCTTCAGAATGAATAACTATATCTGGAAAATCAAGTACGGCATCCAGTGCAATTAAAAGTCTCAGGTCACGATTTGGAGTTGAAAAATTTTCCCACTGCCCTCCTGCCTGAAAAATACCGGTTGCATTCGCGGGCATTGGAATTACAGTACCCGGGTTCATCTTAAGGTATGCTTCTCCATTTGCGACTGATGTAACCCGAACGATGAGCTGCTCATAAAGAGCCTGGATAAGATTTAGCATTTCAGCTTCCGGGTCGAGAGGTTTTGGATTAATTAATCGTTCCATTGTGTGATAGAAAACGTCGCTATTCATTTTTCTTTGCTGAAGTGAATATGGCACGAATCCCTCTGACGCTGTAAGAGCTTTATTTTTGTACAGCACCGGAACACCTTTCTGTAGCAATAGGGGCCGGAATGTCTTAAATCCGGGTTCCCCGATTACCCCGGATGTGTTAAACAGAAAATTACCCTTCCAGAACCTTTTTATCCCAACAGTGCCGTCAGGCTGGGCGTCAACTGCCAGAAGCTGTCCCGGTTGGTCATTTGTTTGAGGGACCCAGCCAACTACGATCAATGTATGTCCATAAGGGTCGGCATAGACGACTCCGGGACGCAGAGATTCACGTTCAAGAGAAACCGGGTAATAATCGGAATTTTCGTCATCAAGTGCAGTTCTGGCGGTGCCTGAATGAACGCCATTCATAACAACTCTCAGAAAATTATTAAAAGCTAGTACAGGGTCACTTTTCGACGTGGATGATTCATTTGTAATCCACTGAGAGGTCCTGGGATTTCGTCCGACATAGCCTCTGTCGCACAGGTGGAAACCAAATGGCAGTCCCAGTTTCCATGAAAAATATGCTCTAAGGAAAAACGGATTATCTGCACAATCAGGTTGCATTATAAGCCCTTTGTTCCCATACGGATCATCTTCTCCAAGCGACAGGTAGTTGTATAGAAAATTATGGCTTTGATCCTGGATCACCTTATCAAGAGCTGACCAGGAAGCATTTTCATCGCAGCCCTGAAACAACGCATTTACCCAGGCTGAATAGATCTCTTCTGTTCTGCTGTCCCATCCGTTTAAAGTCTTCCATATAACACCAGCCTGTGCCGCACTTTTCCGGGGGGCAATAGTGATCTCCAGGTTTCTGACTTCGTCCTTATCAACTATCAGAGTTACTTTATATTGCCCTGCATCACTCCCGGAATAGTCGTCAATCTTCCAGTAAGGAAGCTGATCTCCTGTTTTTGTTTTTTCAGGTTTCAGTATACCTCTCGGGCCATTTAGGATGATCCGGGCTTTTCGTATCTTATTACCACCCGTTGCGAGAATACGGAACGGTTCCCCTGGACCTGGATTTTTTGGCAGAACCAGAAGAGCAAATACTTGTTGTGAGTCATTTGAAGTATCAGTCTTTCCCTCCTGACCTGCCATCCCATCAACACCAGTTTTACTTTTGGTGCCTTGTTGATTATCACACGATACTGCGCAATTCATGATTAAAGAAAATACCAGGCTAAAGATCGGCGTGTGAATGGGGAATCTCAAAGTAATTATTTTTTGATCATCGATAACTTGTCAGCAACATATAAACCCTTTCCTTCATTATAGGAAAGCAATTTTGAGAGAGATTCAACAACTAAAGATTTATCCCCGCAACAACGGCCGGAAACTGAAAAACTGAATTTCCGTATCTTCGATGAACCGTTAGGATCAACTATCACAGAACTCAGCGAAATGGTTCCGGTTTCACCTGGGAGTATGGACCAGACAGGCTCTTTTTCTGAATCAGAATTCTGCACCCATCCGTTAAAAGAATCTTCGGAGATGTTCAATTTAATATGGGTAAATCCTGTCGGGTCCTTTTCATACCCAACCCATGTTCCCTGGATATCTTTCAAAACATCCTGTTCATTATTGATATCAACTTTTGAGCATGAGGTGTAAACTACAGTACAAATAAATGCAACTACAACTGATGAAAATTTTGTCATTTTCATTATAGGGTCTTATTGAAGATATTTACGATTAATCATGTGCCTTGTCAATTAATTACAATATAAGGGATAAATATATCTTTTCTATCTTCTTATTACAATATAACCGCTCATAGAATTCCCCTTTTGGGATTTTAGAATATAAAAATATGTATCATCAGGAAGTGGTCTTTTGTTAAAATCAACCCCGTTCCAATTATTTTCATAGTCAGGGTCCTTAAAAACATTTACTCCCCGCCTGTCAAAAACAATCAGTTCCGTTTTACCCATGGAACTTAACATCTTAACAATAAAGTAGTCATTTTTACCATCCATGTTCGGAGTGATCAGCGTTGGATTAACAAGCTTATTGACATGTATTTTCATAGTATCAGATACTGGAGGGCAGCTCCCTTGTTTTACAGTCCATACAAATAAATTATTCCCAAGTGAGAGATTGGAAACTGAAGCGTTGGGCGTTTCAGTATTGTCGATCACAGCTGATCCTAAAGTCACTGACCAGATTCCTGTCTGGTTAGGATCGAGTGTTGCATCGAGTGTTGCAGTAAACTGATATTCCAGTATCTGATCAGGACCGGCATTGGGTACCGGAGATCGATCCACACTTACCACTACTGGTTTAATATTATAGAATCCGGAGGTGTTGGTTCCTTTTATGTAATAGGTCCCGGCTGTGGCTGAGGTGGAAGAACTATATACAATCGTTGCCTGAATGTTTGTCCAGTATGAAAATGTCAGATCAGGAGATGAACCGGCAGTAATAGCAGGACTTGTCAGGTTGACAGTAGTCGGGTAACAAACCGGCGCCGGATTTGTAATTGTCAATACCGGGATTGCAGGGTTCGAAATAACTACTGGAACAGATTCCGCTGAGGAACAACCAGATGAGTTGCTGACAATGAATGTATATGTTCCGGCATTAAGACCTGAAATTGTTTTTGTGCTTCCTGAACCTGATATTGTACTACCACCCGGCAATGTTTTGATGATCCAGTTACCTGTTGCAGGTAAGTTGTTAAGTACTACACTTCCTGTAGGAACCAGCAATGTTGGCTGAGTGATCACGCCAATAGAAGGAATGTCAGGAGAACCCGGAGGAGATGGAATTATAACATTTGGAGAAGGCGATGAAAGGCATCCCTCTGCCGATGTTACCGTAAAGTTATAAATACCCGACAAAAGGACGGATATGGTTGTACTCGTTCCGGTTCCTGTTGTAACTACGGTTCCGGGATATCGGATTAATGTCCATATCCCGGCTGATGGCAGACCGCTTAAAACCACACTGCCGGTAGGTATTGTACATGTAGGAGGTGTTATTATTCCTACAGCAGGTGGAGCTGGCAATGACGGTTGCGGATTTATCACGACATTTCCTGATTGGGAAGAAATGCATCCTTTTGCATTAGTTACGATAAATGTGTAAGTACCAGATAGAAGTGTCGTAACAGTTACTGACGTTCCTGAACCACTTATTGTCACACTACCCGGACTCCTTGTCAGTGTCCAGGATCCGCTTGACGGTAGACCGCTTAATTCCACACTCCCTGTAGATATCGCACAGGTGGGTTGTGTAATTGTTCCAACAACAGGTGCTGTTGGAGAATCCTGTGAATTTATGGTAACATTTGCAGATGACGGAGAAGTACAACCTGATGAACTGGTAACAGTGAAAGTGTATGTACCTGGACCAAGAGCTGAAAGAGTTATGCTTGTTCCGGTACCGGGGGTAGTGATATTACCAGGGTTCATTGTTATGGTCCATGAACCGGTTCCTGGTAATCCGTTTAAGATGAGGCTCCCGGTTGCGAGCGAACACGTCGGCTGGGTAATCGTTCCGACAACAGGTGCCGTCGGAATTACAGGCTGAGGATTAATAATAACCGCATTAGACGGGGCAGATGAGCAGTTATCTGAATTTGCAACAATGAATGTATACGTACCTGATGATATATTTGAAATATTAGTTGTGGTACCGGTTCCTGTGGAATTGGCTCCGGCAGGTGTGGAGGAAACAGTCCATATTCCTGATGGAGGTAAACCACTCAGCGCGGTACTTCCTGTGGCAACGGTGCAGGTCGGTTGTATTATAATACCGATTGCAGGGGGAGATGGATTATCTTCGACTCTGACTGATGTTGTTGCAGTAACTGCTGCGCATGCACCCGAAGCTGATATAGTATAAGTTACAATATAAGTGCCCGCAGTACTTGTTGATGGCGTTATAGCACCTGAATTAGCATTGATGGTCAATCCTTTGGCTGAGGAATATTTCCCTCCAGACGTTCCTGTTCTCGTAACCGGTTGGGCTGAAGTAACACTCTTACAGAAAGGAGTGCCTGAATATGAAATAGTTGCAGAGGGCAAAGGTTGTACAGTTACATTGAAGGAGGCACTCTTTATTAATCCTATGCATCCTGCCGTTGACGTCAGTGTTAAAGTAGCGGTACCTGCAAAGGAAGGCGGGGGAGTCCAATCTGCTGTGAGTACATTTAAATTCGGAGAAAAAAAACCTCCGACTCCGTTATCCGACCAGAATACACTTGTTGTACCTCCAAGCATGGATCCACCAAGAGATGCAAGTGTGCTCCCCTGACAAATAGTTACAGCAGATCTGACAGAGACGCACTGTGATCCTGCGCTAATGGAAAAGAGCGCAAGAACTACAATCAGAAAGGATCTTTTCATACCAGGCGCAATTTTGTTGTCAAAAAGTTTACTTTCTATTCATATTATTAAACCAAAATAGATTCTAAAAGTTCCGGAAGAATTCTTATTTAAAATGATTAAATTAGACGAGAATACGAACACCCTCAATATTTATTCTCTAATATACTAAAAATAGAGGAATTAATGAGGTGAAAAGTGTATTAAGATTCGAACTGAATCCCTGATTAATTGTTCTCTGATTAAAGCTCTTTATGAAGAAAGCCGCACTAACCCTGATTGCCTTTATGATTTTCAGTTCATCCCACTCTCAAAAACTACCTTCTGTTGTATCATCAGTTAATCTCGACAGGTACAAAGGATTCTGGTATGAGATTGCACGTCTGCCTAATTTTTTTGAAAGAAAATTAAAATGTGCTTCTGCCACCTATACCCTGCGTGATGATGGAAGAATAACCGTTGTAAACAGGGGAAATTACATATCCGATCCCTCCAAATCCACTTCTTCCAGGGGGATTGCCTGGATACCTGACAAAAACAGTCCCGCAAAACTTAAAGTGCAGTTTTTCTGGCCTTTTTCAGGTGACTACTGGATCATGGATCTTGATAAAGATTACAGATATGTGTTGGTAGGTGACCCGTCAGTCAAATACCTCTGGATTCTTGCAAGGGAGAAGAAGATGGATGAAGCAACCTATAAAATGCTCCTTCAGAAAGCAGTGGATAATGGTTATGACGTAAGTACTATCATCAGGGTGGAACAGGATTGTAACAACGCCCCAGCTCCACAAACAGGGGGCTAGAGTTTTAAGTTCCCTAATATGGAGGATTTAGGGTGTAAGACCTATCGGAACATACACCAGCTCGATCCCATATTTTTTACCCAGATTCCGGCTATATTTCTTATCGGTTGCATTATTCCAGTGCTCCAACACACCCAGGCTTTTTAAATGTGTTCCGTCACGTTCCGGATCATATATTGTTTTGGAGGGAGGATTTCCTGCGAGAGCTGCTTCCACCAAATATTTTTCTGTATAAGATATGTCAGGCAGGTCAGGCCATTCGGCTCGTAAAAAATCTATGCCAACAGCGTCCACTGCAACTCCATCCTGAGAGGCGAACAGACTTGAACACCAGCGGTTATTGAAAGGGGGCATTCTCCATTTATCCTTGAGCAAAGGAGGACCATCCTGTGAACGGGCCGCATACAAACCATCGATCATAAAAAGTATCGTTTTCCCACCAAGATCTTTATGACCGAGAAAATCGGTAAAAGTCATATACTTGTCCATTCCCTGTGGATCCTGATTAAAGTTATCATGTGCATTTTTCCTCCAGCTCCTGTCTATGCTTGTAGCCCCGTAAAAATTCTTTCCACACAGGGTCACACCCTGTCCGATATGACCTTTGAGCAATGCCATGTTGATTATATAATCAGCCTGAACGGCACAGGTAGCCAGGCCGGTTGCCAGCTTACCATTATCAACCGAATAAGGAATCGCATTGTCAACATAGGTCGATTTAATTCGTCCGGCTCCGCCTTCATTATCGACAAAAAGCACCTCCGGAAAGTCTTTGTGGCACTTATTATAGATATTATCGGTAATGAATCGGCTTGCATCAAAAATTGTAATATTTTTTTGTGAAACTTTCCCCTCTTTTGTAAGACTGGCTATCAAAGAATAAATTAGCTGAGGAGTGCCGTCAAGACCTGTT
>Ga0302296_1001011_pt1 | contig 21430 bp, 18 predicted proteins | sample III_Fen_N3_1_FD_194546 | JGI IMG/M metagenome (GOLD analysis project Ga0302296, IMG submission 194546) | Peat permafrost microbial communities from Stordalen Mire near Abisko, Sweden - III_Fen_N3_1 | ecosystem: Environmental > Terrestrial > Soil > Wetlands > Permafrost | place: Sweden: Abisko...
TTCTTTATCTTGCGTTTGTGTTGCTGTTAATGTTGCCATGTTTAAAGTATTAATAATATTATTGACTAGTATCTATTGTCTGTTTTAGGCAAGTTCTTCAACCAAAACTCCCGATTTATGCAGGGTATTATAATGACTGTTATTGTTCAAAAGTTCATCGTGCGAGCCTTTTTCAACGATATGTCCATTGTCGAGAACTACGATGTAGTCCATGTGTTGAATTGTTGAAAGCCTATGTGCAATAACTAAAAGTGTTCTGTCTTTCGATACTTTAGTGATTGCTTCTTGAAGAATAGCTTCGGTTTCAGAATCGAGGCTAGCGGTTGCTTCATCAAGAACCAATATCTTGGGATTAAATACCATAACCCTAGCAAACGATAGCAATTGGCGTTCACCAAACGAAAGTGTAGCACCTTTTTCCGATAGTACAGTATCGTATCCTTTTGTAAGTTTGCTAATGAAATTATCGGCACCTATTAGTTTACAAACATCAATAACTTGCTCACGGCTAATTTCTTTTCTGAAAAAGCGAATGTTGTCGAGCACCGTTCCCGAGAATAAAATAATATCCTGCTGAACAATTCCTACCGTGCGACGAAGATCTGCAATAGGCCATTTCCTGATATCTTGTCCATCAATTTCAATTGATCCACCAGTAGTATCATAAAAACGAGCCAATAAACTCATCAACGACGTTTTTCCTGCTCCCGATGCACCAACAAAACCAACACTGTCGCCAGGTTTTATTTCGAGCGAAACGCCTTTTAAAACATCAACACCTTCACGATAAGCCAAAAAAGTTTTTTTGAACTCAATGCCACCTTTTATTTCCTTTGGAGCCTTTGCATCGGCAGCTTCAATAATATCGGGCTTTTCATTAAGTGTTACTACAATTCTTTCGGTAGCCACAAGCATGTTTTGGAAGGTATTTAACTGCATGGTAATTGATGTAATTGGTTGAACAAAACGACGTATGTAACCAATAAATGCAAACAAAACACCAAATGAAACTTCACCACGAATTACGGGGCCACTTCCAAACCAAATAAGTCCAGCAACTCCAAAATCACCAATTGTTTCTGTGAATAAAAAGAATAAGAGCGATAGTCTATTTTCCTTAATTGCAGAATGAAGATATGCCGTATTCCTATTCTTGAAATCGTTGTATTGTTTTTGTTCCTGATTAAAAATCTGAACAATTGACATACCAGCTAAGTTTTCGGCCAAAAATGCTACAAGTGTCGATAAACGACTTCTCATTTCTTGATTAACCTTACGTAATTTGGTTTGGAAATAAGCAGATATTAAAACGATTAACGGTACAACAATCAAACAGTACGAAGCTATTTTGATGTTGAGGTTAAACATAAATACAATAATCATTATTAGTGTAAATAGGTTACGAAGGTTATTGGCCAAGAAGTCGGTAAAGAACGAGTTCAAAGCCTCGGTATCGCTAACAACGTTTGTTATAATACGACCCGAAGGATTTTTATCAAAATATTTTAATGACAGACTTTGAATATGTCTGAATAAATCCATTCTGATATGTTTGATGATTTTTTGCCCCGTAAGTTGTAGTAAAATACTTTGATAATAGGTCAAAGCAAAGGTTACTATCACAATGAAAAAGTAAAAAATAGATATCATCAACAAGGTACCATATTCGGGATTTGGTACCGAAATATGTTTATCAATTGCTTCTTTCATTACCAATGGTTGCACCAGATCGGCAGCAACAACAAGAATTACAAGAATGAAAATTCCAAACAGCGATTTTTTGTGATTTTTCCAATAAGGTAAAAGTACCTTTAGGGTTTCTTTCGTACTAAGCGCCATATTCTCCTCCTTCTTTTTTTTCTTCTTCTTCTTCGTTTTCCTCTTCTGTCAATATCGATTCAATTAATGATGCCTTAACAGCTTCATCAACTAATGGTGTATTATCGTCAATTCCACCCGATTGAATGCTCCAAAGTTTATTGTAAAATTCACTGGTTCGAAGTAGACTTTGATGTGTACCACGGTCAATAATTCGTCCTTCGTCGAGTATTATTATTTCTTCCGAATGCATTACTGCACTAAGGCGATGTGAGATAATGATATTGGTTTTATTCTTTTCGCCTTGACGTAAATTTTGCAAAATCAAACGCTCATTATTGGTGTCAACGGCACTTAACGAATCGTCTAAAATATTTATGGGCGAGTCTTTGTAAATAGCTCGGGCAATTGCAACTCTTTGCTTTTGTCCTCCCGAGAGTCTTACACCTCGTTCACCTATTTCTGTTTTGTACATATCTTTTAATTTTAAAATATCATCGTGAACAACCGATGCTTTTGCAGATACTTCAACCTTTTCTGTATCAAGTTTATCTTCGGCAAATGCAATATTAGCATCGATGGTTGTTGAGAATAAAAAACCGCTTTGTGGTACAAATGCTATCGATTGACGTAAGTCTTTCAAATAGTAATTATGAACATCAACATCATCAACATACACAGTTCCTCGTGGTGGATCGTATATCCTCATTAGTATATTAGCCAAAGATGTTTTTCCTGAACCAATTGTTCCAATAATGCCTAAGGTTTGACCTTTATTTACCTTAAATGAAATGTCACTTAAAACCTTTTTAGATGTTCCTGGATATCTGAACGTAAGATTTTTAACCTCAATGCTTCCATTTATAGACTCTTGCACAGTTGCCGTTTCTCTATCCGTAACCGTTATTGGAGCTTCAAGAAGAATAGCCAAACGTGATAGTGATGCCGATCCTCGTTGAAAAGTGTTGAGTGTATTACCAAGTTGTTCTAAAGGTTGTCTTAACAAAATCAAGTACAAAAGGAATGATACAAAATCACCAAGGCTTATTGTTTTCTGAATTGTTAAATAACCACCATAAGCTATCACTATGATAAATCCGATAGAAACCGTAAAAGGAATAATTGCCGAAAATATTGCAGACAACTTTACTTGTTTCATTCTTTCTTTTACAATATCATCGATTCTGTTGCCAAAACGAGCTATAACAACTTCTTCGTTGCCAAAAGCTTTTACGGTTCGTATTCCACTTACAATCTCTTCAACCGATTGCGACATTCCACCGAGTGTTTCTTGTACTTTGGCCGATTGTTTTTTTATTTTAGGACTATAATAGCGAACTATGAATGGTATTGCTAGCATTGGTCCAAATCCTGCAATTGCAAGGCTCCAGTTTATATGTATAAACATTACGTACAGAGCACCCGAAATCATAAAAAGACTACTAATTGCAGTATTTAATCCCATTGAAGCCAGCTGTTGAACCACTTGAACATCGTTCAATGCATGCGATAATAAATCGCCCGTTGTATGTTCGTGATAGTACGATAATGGTAGCGTTTCCCATTTTTTAAACAGTTTGTCGCGTACTTTATAATTCAACATACGACCATGTTTTGCAGAAATTAGGCGACCAATCCAACCAAGTGTTACACGAGTTGTTCCAACTGCTAACACAAGTAAACCGAAATACATTGCAAGGCTTAAACTAAGTTTTCCGCTTGAAATGGTATTCGTGAAGTTTGCAATAATTCTTGGTATTACCGATGCCAATGTACTTGATATGGCTATACTCAAAATACAAATTATGTATTGAATGGGATGTTCGTTTACATGTTCCCAAACCAAATACCAACCCGATTTTTCATCAGCAGTTTTGTTTGATCTTTTTGTTTTTTCGCTCATTCTTTTATCTTTCTAAATGCTATTCTAAATGAAATTTTAGGTATTGCAAACTTACGATGCACCAGAAGTATGCGAAATACCTTCATTATGGTAATATTATACCGCAAAGAGGGTAGGCATCATATTTCTTGTAGTTTTTGAATAACTATGTTTAGGAGAATAATTACTGTTTGAGACAAGTGTCTCTTCGATGGGATATGAATGATACGGTTGATTATTCCGATTTAAATACTTCGACAAGCTGAGTATGACGAAAGTCTAGACTGCGATCAGCCAGACGAAGAGCATTTTTAGATATTGGTCTTTATTTTAAACTGTTTTCATATCAAATACAATTTCTAGAATAATTGCATATTCATTCTTTTATAAATCAGCAATCATATATGATGTTACAAATAAAGAGTGTCAATTATAATTATTTATTAAACAAAATCAAGTTATAAGTAGGAGTAATATACCTATAAAAGCTTATATGGTCGAAAAATACTTATTAAATACCCCCCATTAATGTGGGATACAAAATTACTTCTTAATAGTTATTTTACACTTGAGATATTGAAACAACCTTTGCAGAGTAAATTTTTAATTAATAAAAATGGAAAAAGAAAGAACAGTATCAATAATCCTAAATAGGATTCAAACCTACAGAGGTAGTTGTTGTAACTTTAATGCAGTTATGCGATGTTGTAGCATCTTTTAATGATATGAAACAACAATAAATTACATTAACTTAAAAAATAATAAAAATGAAAAAGAGAGTATTAATATTATCAATTGCTGCAAGTTCAGTATTTGCAGTAAAAGCTCAAACATCAAATGATGTTTTAAGTTTATTAACACAAAAAAATATAATAACACAAACCGAAGCCGATTCACTTCGTGCCGATGCATCAATTAAACAACAAGAAACCGATGCTAAAAAGAAATCTTCACCAGTAGTTGCTATTAAAGGACTTCAAATTGGTGGATTTACTCAAGTTCGTTATCAATCTCAACAACAAGCAGGAAAACAAGACGGTTTTGATATTCGTCGTGCTCGTTTAGATTTAAAATCGACAGTATCTCCTTATTGGGGTTATAAGTTACAGTTCGAACTTGCAAGTGCACCTAAATTATTGGAGGCTTATGCAGAGTTAAAACTAAACGATTATTTAAACTTTACTATCGGTCAGTTTAAAGTTCCTTATTCTCAAGAAGGATTAACTTCAACCCCTAAATTAGAGTTTATCGATGCATCTTTAGTTGTTGATGCTTTAACTGCCAGAAAAACCGATGTAATAGGTGACCAACAAGGTTATGATATTGGAGTACAAGCAGGTGGTAGTTTCTTGAAAGTAAATAATCTTGCTTTAGTTGAATATAAGCTTGGTATATTTAATGGTTCGGGTTTAAATGTTGCCGAAAATCATCAGAAAAAAGATTTTGCTGGTCGATTAGTTTTCCATCCAATAAAAGGAATTGACTTTGGTGGATTTATTTACAATGGTTATGGCTATTACAATAACAATAGTTCAAAAACAAGTGTAGTTGACGAACATGTAAGAAACAGATATGGTGCTGAGTTAAATGTTGAATTTAAAGGTGCATCGTTAAAAGCAGAATACATCAAAGGTAAAGATGGTAAAACACTTCGTGATGGTTATTATATCTCAGCAGGATATTATATTTTACCACAAAAACTGCAAGTTTTAGTTAAATTAGATAATTATGATCCTAATAATGCAAGTGCAAAAAAGAATGATAAACTGAACTATTATACAGGAATTGTTAATTACAACTTTAACTCAACTACGAGAATTCAATTTGGCTATACAATTAAGAAAGAAGAAGCTAAAGAAATTAAAAATAACTTAGCTGTTATTCAATTTCAAATTGGATTTTAATTATAAAACATAAATATTTACTTGGCTCGAGCGGACTTGCAGTCCGTTCGTAATAACAAACATAAGCACGGACTACAAGTCCGCGCTAGCAAAAGATAAAAACAAAAATATTTACACATAATAAAAAGTAAAACGATGAAAAGAATTATAAAATATGTTTTAGCCGTTGGAGCATTGTCACTATTAGGTGTGGCTCCAGTGTCGGCACAACAACTTGATGGTCAAATATCAGTTTCGGGAGCCTTTGCTTTGTATCCTTTAATGGTAAAGTGGGGATCTGAATTTCAAAAGGCTAACCCTAAAGTAAAAATTAATATTTCGGCTGGTGGTGCAGGAAAAGGTATTACTGATGCTATTGGTGGTTTAGTAGAAATAGGCATGGTATCGCGTGAGATTAATCCACAAGAAACGAAAAAAGGTGCTTATGCCATAGCAGTAGCTAAAGATGCAGTTGTTGCAACTGTAAGTGCATCAAACCCTAATATCAACGAAATATTAGCGAGAGGTTTACAACGTGATATTGCTTACAATATCTATGTTACAGGACATGTTAGAACATGGAATCGTGCATTTGGAATTACTGGAGCTCAAAAAGATTTGCACATCTATACACGTAGCGATGCTTGTGGTGCTGGTGAGGTTTGGGCTAAATATTTCGTAAAGAAACAAGAAGATTTATTAGGTGTTGGTGTTTTTGGTGATCCAGGTATTGCAACTGCAGTACAACGCGATCCACTGGGTATTGGATATAATAACATTGCTTATGCTTACGATATTAGAACTAAAAAGCCAAATCCAGGAATTAAAGTTATTCCATTAGACTTAAACAGTAACAAAAAGATTGATGCTGATGAGAATTTCTACAATTCATTGACCGATTTATTAGCTGCAATTGCTTCGGGTAAATATCCTTCGCCTCCTGCTCGCGACTTATATCTTGTTACAAAAGGAAAACCTACAAATCCTATTACTGTAGCATTCATAAAATGGATTTTAACGAATGGTCAAAAATATGTTGATGAAAGTGGTTATGTTAATCTACCAGCGGGGAAACTTGCTACAGAATTACAAAAATTGTAATTAATAAATATCATTAAAATGTAAAGGATCTGCAGGAATGTGGATCCTTTTTTTGTTGTGTTATGAATAAAAATGCTTCGACAAGCTCAGCATGACAACAGCCTTGCCATTTGTCACCCTGAGCTTGTCGAAGGGTTTTTATTAACTAAATGTCATGTGATTCAAAAGACGATTTTTTTATCATGCAATGCTTAAAGATTCTTTATAACAGGAAAACGCTATCCCTCGCTTTCTTCTTCCTTTTTTTCTTCTGCCAAAATCGATTCTATCAAATCATTGGCTTTTATTGATTCATCAACTATTGATTCTGCATCACCATTTTCACCTGATTGGATACTCCAAAGTTTGCTGTAAAACTCACTTGTTTTAAGTAATTGTTGATGTGTCCCACGGTCAATGATTCGACCTTTATCAAGTATAATTATTTCTTCTGAATGCATTATAGCACTTAATCGATGCGATATGATAATATTGGTTTTATCTTTTTCGCCTTGACGTAAATTTTGCAAAATCAATCGTTCGTTGGTCATATCAACTGCACTGAGTGAGTCGTCAAGAATGTTTATTGGTGAATCTTTGTAAATAGCTCGGGCTATTGCAACTCTTTGCTTTTGCCCTCCCGAAAGCCGAACACCACGTTCTCCAATTTCAGTTTTGTATTTATCTTTTAATTTTAAAATATCGTCGTGAACAACCGATGCTTTAGCCGATTTTTCTACTTTCGATTCGTCAATTTGATCTTCCGAAAAAGCAATATTAGCACCAATGTTTGTAGAAAATAAAAAGCCATTTTGTGGTACAAAAGCTATCGATTGACGTAAGTCTTTAAGATAATAATTATGAATATCTGTACCATCTATAAATACAGTTCCAAGAGCAGGATCGTAAATTCTGAGAAGTACATTAACCAATGTTGTTTTTCCTGAACCAATTGAACCAATTATACCTAAAGTTTGTCCTTTTTTTATCGTGAACGAAATATCAGTCAATGTTTTTTCATTTGCTCCTGGATAGGTAAATGAAAGATTTCGTACTTCAATATCTCCATTTATAGGTTTTTGATTTGATGCTGTTTCTGAATCGGAAACTGCTAGCGGTGTTTCTAAAATATCGGCTACACGTTTTAGCGATGCTGATCCTCGTTGAAACGTATTGAGTGTATTTCCAAGTTGTTCTAATGGTTGTCGCAATAAAATCAAATACAATAAAAATGTGACAAAATCGCCCAAACTTATCATCTTATGTATTGTTAGATAACCACCATAAGCAATTACAATAATAAATCCCACTGAAACCATAAATGGTATAACAGCAGTGAAAATGGCCGATAGTTTAACTTGTTTCATTTGTTCGGTAACTATCTCGTCTATTTTATGGCCAAAGCGAGATATTACTACCTCTTCGTTTCCAAAAGCTTTGACGGTTCGTATGCCAGCTAGGATTTCTTCAACCGATTGCGACATTCCACCAATGCTTGCCTGAACTTTTGAAGATTGCTTTTTTATTTTAGGACCAAAATATCGAATAATGAATGGGATAGCTATTAATGGACCAAGTCCTGCTAAAGCTAGACTCCAGTTGATGTGGATTAACATCATATACAATGCACCCGATAGCATGAAAATTCCCGTAACAAAATTGTTAAATCCATTAAGAGCAACCATTTGTTGAATAACAAGTACATCATTTAATGCATGCGATAATAAATCGCCAATTGAATGTTCGTGATAATAGGATAATGGTAATGTTTCCCATTTCTTAAATAATTTGTCTCGAACTTTCGTATTGAGAATTCGACCATGTTCCATCGAAATAGTACGTCCTACCCAAGCAAATGAAATACGTGCAGCTCCTATACCAATTATTAATAAACAAAAATGTGTTGCCGATTTTGAGTCGAGTTTTCCTCGGGTAAAGGTATCGGTAAAATCACCAACGATACGTGGAATTCTTGTTGCTAATACTGTCGATGAAATAATGCTAACTATGCATATTGTATAAAGTATCGGATGTTCAGCAACATGTTCCCATATCAAATACCAACCCGATTTTCTTCTCTCTTTTCGTCTAAATTCTCTTTCTTCTTTACTCATTCTTATTGAACTGTTTGTTGATATTATTCTGAATTTTAATGCAGTACAAACTTAGTTTGTATAAAAAAGTACGAAATACCTTCATTACGGTAAAATTGTACCGTAAAGAGGGTAGGTGGTTTTCTCTTTATAATTTTTTTGCCACAAAGTCACAAAGTCACAAAGCTTCACTATTAGAATGTTTAGAGATATACTATTTCGTGATTTTTTTGTGTCCTAGTGTCTTTGTGGCAAACATATAAAACGAAACATACCATAAACGTGGTATTAAAATGCCGTAAAAGTGGTATGGTTATTTATTTCGTATGGTTTGATCTTTACCATTCCCATAAAGTCTTTTCAAATGCGACTAGAGCCTTGAAAATGAGCTGTGATTGGGTATTTATAAAGTATAAAATATTGTAACATGGACTTTACTACAAACATATTAAATACAACGCAAAGCCATAAAGATCCGCATTCTGCAACTCATGTGCCGATTTATAGTAATGCTGCATTTGCATTCGACACTGCCGAGGAAATGGAAAATGCTTTTATAGGACGTTCGCCCAGTCATATTTATTCCAGAATATCGAACCCAACCGTTGAGCATTTTGAACAACGATACCGAGCTGTTACAGGTGCATTGGCGGTAACGGCTCTAAGTACGGGTATGGCCGCAATATCAAATGTGCTTTTAACTATTGCTCGAAGTGGTGACACCATTATAACATCAAAACATTTGTTTGGAAATACCTATTCGCTTTTAGCAAGCACCTTAAAAGATTTTGGAATAAATACTCGTTTTGTCGATTTAACAAATATCGCCGAAGTCGATAAAAATATCGACAGCAGTACTATTGCTATCTTTTTCGAAACCATTACTAATCCACAACTTGAAATTGCAAATATTTCGGACTTACAATCCATTGCAAAGGCAAATAAACTCTTGCTCATTGCCGATACAACAATGACACCTCCCAATATTTTTAATGCTAAGAAAGCTGGAATAAATATCGAGGTAGTTTCAAGTACCAAAATAATATCGGGCGGTGCTACTTCTTTGGGTGGAATTATTGCCGATTATGGCAACTACGATTGGTCTAATAATCCTAAATTAAAGGAATTGGCTCAAAAGTTTGGTCCATTTACCTTTAATGCTAAGCTACGAAAGGAAGTCTATCGAAATTTGGGAGCATGCTTATCTCCTTATCATGCATATTTGCAAAGTTTAGGATTGGAAACACTTGCACTTCGCTTCAATAAATCGACCGATAATACGGCACAGTTAGCTGCATATCTCGAAAAAGAAAAGACTGTTGTATCGATCAATTATCCAGGATTACAATCATCTAAATATAATAAAATAGGATTGGAACAATTTGGAAATAATCCAGGTTCGTTGCTAACATTTAATTTAAGTACTCGAGAAGCTTGTTTTGTTTTCCTTAATAAATTGAAGTTAATAAAACGAGCTACCAATATTTGTGATAATCGTACACTTATTCTACATCCTGCAAGTACCATATATTGCGATTTTACACCAGAATTACGATTAGAACAAGGCGTTCCCGATACGTTAATCCGTTTATCAGTGGGTATTGAAGATATTGTTGAATTAATAAGTGATATAAAACAAGCATTACAATCTTAGCTTAAATGGCAAATTACCATATTTAAGTGATTAAAAATGCCCTATCTGTGGTATTTCCCTAAATATTAAATGATTGTAAATTTGATTATTAATTTATGATAAGAAAAATCAAAGATATTTTGCCCCAGCTTTCCCTTAGAGACGACTAAGGTTCTCCTCATTTTCAAAGCGTCTTTAAGGGGAGGGCAAAAACGAATAAAATAGATAGTAATATATAAGATGTTCTTAAGAGTTTGTTGTAATTAGTCGTTTAGATTTTTAAAATGAGTGGTAATTGGTTTGCTAGATGTTGATAGTTAAAGGGAATTTTTAAAATTAAAGGTTCAAGGCTTGCAAATTTTGGAAAACCGTAGTTTACAATAGTAAATGAGGATTTTACAAAATTTGCGTAACGCAGAAAATTTGATTTTTAGAATGCCCGTATAAACCTGACTTCGTCTGGCAAACCATACCCTTAAAATGTCTCTTTGTGTGTTTTTTATAGTAATCTGGTAGTTTGATAGAGGCTGTTTCGTAAATGGAGCAGTCTCTATTTTTTATATGAAACACGTTAGATGTTTATTCCTATTTAAAACCAATCATACTATTTTAAACGCATCATATACCTAATTTTTGGTATTAAAATACTAAAAACGAGGTATAGTTTTCGATACCATATAGCAAGACCTTTGTTAAACAAACAGTAAATAAAAATAAACCATGGCTGTAATCGCAAAAACCCTAACAGATTTAATTGGCAACACGCCTTTGTTAGATTTAGGAAATATGAAAAGAGTGCATCAATTTGATGCAAACGTAATTGCTAAACTCGAATTTTTCAATCCTGCTCGAAGTGTTAAAGATCGCTTAGGATTTGCATTGATTACCGATGCCGAAAAAAAAGGCTTGATAAATAAAGATACTACGATTATAGAGCCTACCAGTGGAAATACTGGAATTGCATTGGCATTTATTGCTGCAGCTAAAGGCTATACATTAAAGTTGATAATGCCTGAAACAATGAGTTCGGAACGCCGAAATTTGTTGAAAGCTTTAGGTGCTCAATTAGTTTTAACTCCCGGTCACGAAGGAATGCGTGGTGCAATGAGAAAAGCCGAAGAATTGCGTGCTCAAACACCAAATTCATTTATTCCACAGCAATTTAAAAATTTGGCAAATGCTCAAATACATCGTGAAACTACGGCCGAAGAAATTTGGAAAGATACCGATGGACAAGTTGATATTTTCATTGCTGGAGTTGGTACTGGTGGAACAATTACTGGTGTGGGTGAAGTTCTAAAAAAGCGAAATCCAGATGTTAAGATTATTGCTGTGGAACCAGCCGATTCGCCTGTTCTTTCATATGGACGACCAGGTCCTCATAAAATTCAAGGAATTGGAGCTGGGTTTCTTCCCGAAGTCTTGAACAAAGATATTATTGATGAAATATTTCTAGTGGAAAACGAAGATGCTTATCGCATTGGTTTTGAACTTGCTCGTACAGAAGGATTATTGGTTGGAATTTCTTCGGGAGCAGCCGCTTATGCCGCTATAGAGGTTGCAAAGCGTCCACAAAATAAAGGTAAAAATATAGTGGTAATTCTTCCCGATACTGGCGAACGTTACCTATCAACATTATTATATCAACAAATAGAAGAAGAATAAACAGTACAGACTATTAAAAACAAAGAAAAATGAGTGTAAAAGTAAATGGTAAAGCACAAGAAATTGAAGGAAGTACAATTTCGCTTTTAGAGTTAATTAAGAAAAACGATGTTAAACAACCTGATATGGTTTCTGTTCAGTTAAACGGAGCTTTTGTTGTAAGAGATGAATATGAAAATACCGATATTAAAAATGGCGATGAAGTCGATTTTCTATATTTCATGGGCGGTGGCAGCTTTTAATTAATAATTTATAACTAATAATTAATAATTAAAAAGATGGATTTTACAGATTTACAAATTGAACGATATAGCCGCCACATCATTTTACAAGATGTAGGTGTTGAAGGACAACAAAAAATTCTTGAAGGCAAGGTTTTAGTTGTTGGAGCTGGTGGTTTAGGTTCGCCTGTAGCACTTTATTTGGCTGCAGCAGGAGTCGGAACTATTGGCCTAATAGATGGTGATGTGGTTGATTTAACAAATCTTCAACGTCAAATTATTCACTTTACCGACGATGTTCGTAAGGCTAAAGTCCTTTCGGCAAAAGAGAAAATTGAGCAATTAAATCCCGATGTTAAAGTTATAACATATCAGGAATTACTTACTACCGATAATGTTTTTGAAATTATCAGTCAATACGATTTCATTATTGATGGAACCGACAATTTTGCAACCAAATTCTTAGTGAACGATGCTTGCGTTTTGGCTAAAAAACCATTTTCGCATGGTGGAATTCTCCGATTCGAAGGTCAAACATTTACCTATGTTCCTGGTCATGCTTGCTACCGTTGTGTATTTCATGCACCACCACCAGCAAACGCAGTACCAACCTGTTCGCAAGCAGGAGTGTTAGGCTCAATTGCAGGTATGTTAGGAACAATTCAAGCTACCGAAGCATTGAAGTTTTTCATAGGCAAAGGAAAATTATTGACCGATCGTTTATTAGTTTTCAATGCTCTTGATATGGAGTTCCGAAATGTAAACTTTAAACACAATAGTTCTTGTCCAATTTGTGGTGACAATCCAAGTATTACAAGTTTACAAACATACGATTTGCCAACCTGCGAATTGAAACAAAAGTAATTTTTGCTCCCCTTTCATTACGAGAGGGGATGCTTTATACAATCATTAATACCAATAGTATGCTAACTATTTCAAAACAAATACTAACTCAAATTTTCGACCATGCAAAAGCCGATTTGCCAAACGAGGCATGTGGCTATTTAGCTGGCAAAGATGGAGTTGTTTCAATTGCATATTCACTTACCAATATTGATCATAGTCCCGAACATTTTTCGTTCGATCCAGCTGAACAATTTAAAACGGTGAAAGATGCAAGAAATAAAGAATTAGAAATCTTAGCTAATTATCATAGTCATCCTTCAACACCGGCTCGTCCATCGGTTGAAGATATTCGCTTAGCTTTCGATCCAACGATTAGTTACGTCATTGTTTCGTTAGCAGAAAGTGAACCTACTATTAAATCATTTAAAATTCGTGATGGCAATGTTGAGCCTGAAGAAATAATTATAACAAGTTAAAATAATGGAAACAGCTTATTTGATAGTGCCAGGATTAGGCAATTCGGGAGAAAAGCATTGGCAAAGTTTATGGGAGAAAAAGTTCGACAACTTTTATCGTGTACAACAATCTCAATGGGAAAACCCTTATTGTTGCGACTGGATTCACACTATCGAAAAGCATGTTGAAAAATTACAAGACAAACAATTGTTTATCGTTGCTCATAGCCTCGGATGTATTGCCGTAGCACATTGGGCACAACAAACAAAATTGCATGTCAACGGAGTATTTTTAGTCGCTCCACCCGATATTGCAATTATTCAAAAATACGATTTAGCTAAAGGATTCACATCTGTTCCTCATAGCAAACTACCATTCGAAAGTGTTTTAATAGCTAGCACTAACGATTCGTTTGCAAAGATTGAAGTTGCACAACAATATGCTTCGTATTGGGAAAGCACTTTTGTAAATGTTGGAGCCAAAGGCCACATAAATGCCGAATCGGGTTTTGGCGAATGGCCACAAGGATTAGCAATACTTAATCAATTTGTCGAAGCAAATCAATTAACACTAACACAGGCTTAATTAAAAATTAAAATTCATAATTAAAAACTCAATAAATGTATCTACTTCCCGACACAACTAGCGATGATATAAAGTATTTCGGAAACCTAATAGATGAGTTTCTTGAAGGAAAAATCGAACCCATAAAATTTAAAGCAACCCGTGTGCCAATGGGAATTTACGAGCAACGTAAAGATGGTACGTATATGGTTCGCATTCGTTGTGCTGGTGGTTTCATTACTCCCGAACAGTTAAAAGGTGTAACTCAAATTGCTCATAATTATAATTCCAATTTGATTCATATTACAACACGTCAAGAAATTCAAATTCAAAATCTTGGCTTGAAAGATACATTGTATGTATTACAAAATTTGAAAGAAATTGGACTTAGCTCAAAAGGTGGTGGCGGTAATACCGTTCGTAATGTTATTTCTGCTGTAAATACTGGAATTGAGAAGGACGAAGTTTTTGATGTATCGCCTTATGTTTATGACATAACAACAAAACTGGTAGCCGAACCCGACTCGTTTACTTTACCTCGAAAATTCAAACTTGCATTTTCGAATACCGAAGCCGATAATGGTCTTGCAAAATTCAACGATCTTGGTTTTATAGCTCGCATTCGCGATGGTAAAAAAGGCTTTGGCGTGTATCTTGGAGGTTCGGTTGGGAATAAACCAATGGTAGGGTATGAGTTGTTTGAGTTTGCTCCCGAGTCAGATCTCTTATATATTGCAGAAGCTGCTAAAACATTTTTCTCGCAACATGGAAATCGCAAAAATAAACATAAAGCACGTTTACGTTATGTGTTTTATCGACTTGGTAAAGACGAAGTTTTTCGTTTATTTTTCGAATTATATAATGAATTAAAAGCAACAAAAGATCTAAATTATACACCACGTCCGGTTCCAGTAATAACAAAAACACCTTCGTTTGGTCCAACTACTGCTTATTCTGCAGATTTTAACAAATGGAAAGAACGATATGTTACTGCTCAAAAACAAGAAGGACTATTTACCATAATTGTTCCTTTTGAACATGGTAATGCAAGTAATGCAACTTTGGCTAAGATAGCCGATTTTGCTGCTGGATTTGGAAATGATGTTATTCGTTTTTCGGTTCGTCAAAATTTGCATTTACGCAATATCCCCGAAGAATATCTGGCAAATGCATATCAAGTTTTGGTTGCCAATGCTGTTGAGGTTCAAAGTCCATTAATCATAAATACTTTGGTTGCTTGTACTGGTGCCGATACTTGTCGATTGGGAATTTGTCTCTCGAAAGGAGCAAGTGCTGCATTGAAAAAACGTTTGCAAAAAAACACATTCGATCTCGATAAAGTTTCTGATATCCGAATCAATATTTCGGGCTGTCCCAACTCTTGCGGTCAACAAATTGCTGCCGATTTAGGATTCTTTGGTAAAGTTAGTCGAAACGACAGAATGTTCCCTGCATATCATGTTGTTGCTGGAGCTAAACTAGGCAAAGATGCGAAATTGGCCGATGTATTAGGCGAAATTTCAGCATACGATTTGCCTGAGTTTACAAGCGATGTACTTCAAACATACTTATCTAAAACTAACAATAAAATTTCGTTTAGCGAATATGCAAATGCCGATGGTCAAAAAGATATTATTGCATTACTCGATAAATATGCCACAGTTCCAAGTTTTGCGGACGATAAAAACTACTATTTCGATTGGGGAGCAGAAGATATCTTCTCGCTTGCAGCTCGTGGAGTAGGTGAGTGTTCTGCTGGTTTATTCGATATGATTGAAGTTGATTTAGCAACCATTCAACAATCAAAAACAGCATTTAACGAATCAACCGATAATGTTGAAAAAAACGCGTTGCTATATAAAATTATCTATGCATCGTCGCGTATGTTACTTATAACAAGAGGCGAAGAACCTAAAACAACCAAAGATGTATTTAGCTCATTTATAAATACCTTTATCGATGCACGTTTGGTAAATGGCATTTATCGCGAAGTGGTTGAACTTGCACGCGATAACAGTTCGTTCGATTTTAATTTGAAACAAGATACCATTATAGACTTAGCCGAATCGGTGATTGCTCTTTACGAAGGAATGGACGATTCACTTCAATTTAAAAACACATCGCAGTTAATTGAAAAACTTGAGTCGGAAGTTCAAAAATCATCTAATAATTCAGTCGTTCGAACTAAAGATTTTAGAGGAGTTGCTTGCCCCATGAATTTTGTGAAAACAAAAGTCGAATTGGCTACACTATCATCTGGCGATAAACTTGAAGTTTTACTTGACGATGGTGCACCAATTCAAAATGTACCAGGTTCATTGCGTGGCGAAGGTCATAAAGTACTTGAAGAAAAACGTGTTGGCGAATATTGGTCGGTAATAGTTGAGAAAAAGTAGATTTTAATAAATAGAAATTGCCTTTGACAGGCTATCAATAACAAGGGTATTATAATACAAAATCCCTTCGACAGGCTCAGGGTGACCAATGGCTAGACTTTTGTCATGCTGAGCTTGTCGAAGCATTTATTACTTAGTATAATCGCCCTTGTAATTGTTTGTCGAAGCATTTTTAAATTTCAATATAACGGTTTAGGGAAACCTAATTCGAACAAACGTATTTATAAATTATAAGTACACTAAATCTATAAACATTATAGACAAAAATAAAAAAACGAAAGGAAAGAAAGATGGGATCGAAAGTCATTTATATTGCCGACAATCAATTTTTGTCGTACATCGGATTAAGTCAGGTGTTTAAGAATTTTTATGGTTCTGATGCATGTATTGAACTTACTCCAACAATGGAAATACTTCAATTTGCAATAGAACGAACCGAACCTGCAATTATAGCAATCGATTATCAAAATTTTGATTTTACGACTATCAATGATTTCCTAAATATTCGAAAATGGGCACCTTCGGCAGCAATTTTAGTTGTATCTGAAAATAGCGATAGTAAGCAAATTAAAGATGTTTTAAAACTGGGAATCAGTCATTATATTTTTAAATCGAGTCCCGAGGAAGATTTTACTGACGCATTAAAAGCTATTCAAAACAAACGAAAATTTATTTGCAGCGAACTTTACGAAATTCTATTGCAAAAAGATAAAAAATCGCACGATACTGAAATTACAAAATTGAGTAATAGTGAAATCGATATTGTTAAGCTCATTGCCGATGGTAAAACAACCAAAGAAATAGCCGAAATCAAACTATTAAGTTTTCATACTATAAACACACATCGGAAAAATATTTTCAGAAAACTATCGATAAACAACTCATCGGAACTTGTTCGCTATGCTATTAACAACGGTATTATTGGTGATATTGACTATTATATATAAGTACCCCATCATTATGGTACATAAATACTTATTTTGTCGTATATAAATAGAGTTTAAAATTTCCAACTTTGTGTAAACTTTTTAACAAATACGTACTATGTCGAAAATAGCTAAAAAATTAACCGATTTAATTGGCAATACACCCTTACTTGAATTGTCAAATTTCAACAGAGCTTTTGGTACCGAAGCAACTATCATTGCTAAACTCGAGTACTTCAACCCTGCAAGTAGTATTAAAGATCGCATTGGATTTGCAATGATTACCGATGCCGAAGAAAAAGGTTTAATCACAAAAGACACCGTTATTATTGAACCAACAAGTGGAAATACTGGTGTTGCTTTGGCATTTGTAGCTGCTTCAAAAGGTTATAAACTTATTCTTACAATGCCCGATACATTTAGTGTTGAACGTAGAAATTTACTAAAAGCATTAGGAGCTGAATTAGTTCTTACTCCAGGAGCTGAAGGTATGTCGGGAGCTATTCGTAAAGCAGAAGAAATTAAAGAAACGATTCCTAATTCTTATATTCCTCAACAATTTAAAAATCCATCGAATCCCGAAATTCATCGTAAAACTACAGCCGAAGAAATTTGGCGTGATACCGATGGTAAAGTAGATATTTTCATAAGTGGTATTGGTACTGGTGGAACAATTACGGGAGTAGGAGAAGTTTTAAAAAAACGCAATCCAAATGTTAAAATTATAGCTGTTGAACCATTCGATTCACCTGTTCTTTCTGGTGGAAATAAAGGACCACATAAAATTCAAGGAATTGGTGCTGGTTTTGTTCCAGATGTTTTGAATACAAAAATTTACGATGAAATTATAACCGTTAAAAACGAAGATGCTTTTGATGCTGGTCGTGCATTAGCTCGTAAAGAAGGTTTACTTGTTGGAATTTCGTCGGGTGCTGCAGCATTTGCTGCTTTGCAAGTTGCTCGTCGTCCCGAAAATGTGGGGAAAAATATAGTGGTAATTTTACCTGATACTGGAGAGCGTTATCTATCAACCTTATTATACAATTTTGAAGAAGAAAAACGTGATGTAGAGAAGTTAATTACGATATAAAAATCTAGTAATTAGATATGTTATGAAGGAGCTGTAATGGCTCCTTTTTTGTTTTTTGCAAATTAACAAGTTGTTAGAAAATGATAAAAATCCCTAAAAATAAGTATATGTCATATACCATAAGTATGGTATAAGTGAATACGCAATCTATGGGATATTATACCATAGTGTACAAGTCTACCTTTGTCTTATACAAAATGATAAAGACAAAGAATATGGCACAGATAGCTAAAAAACTAACAGACCTTATTGGAAATACACCACTTTTAGAATTAAGTAATTTCGAAGTAAACCATTCTATTTCTTCTAAATTACTTGCTAAACTCGAATATTTCAATCCTGCACGTAGTGTGAAAGATAGAATAGGTTTTGCATTGATTGATGCTGCCGAAAAGCAAGGAATCTTAAATTCGAATAGTGTTATTATTGAACCAACAAGTGGTAATACTGGTGTTGCATTAGCATTTGTAGCTGCATCAAAAGGCTATAAATTGATTCTTACAATGCCCGAAACGATGAGTGCCGAGCGTCGTAGTCTTTTAAGTGCATTGGGTGCTGAAATTATTCTAACTCCTGGTTTCGAAGGAATGGGAGGAGCTATTCGCAAAGCCGAAGAATTACAAAAAGAAATTCCTCATTCATTTATTCCTCAGCAATTCAAAAATCTTGCTAATCCCGAAATTCATCGTAAAACCACTGCTCTCGAAATTTGGAACGATACCGATGGTAAAGTAGATATTTTTATTTGTGGTGTTGGAACTGGTGGTACAATTACTGGTGTAGGCGAAGTCTTAAAACAAAACAATCCTGCAATTAAGGTTATTGCTGTTGAGCCAATCGATTCACCTGTTCTTTCTGGTGGAAAACCTGGACCACACAAAATTCAAGGAATTGGAGCCGGTTTTGTTCCTGGAGTATTGAACCAAAAAATAATTGATGAAATCATTAAAGTTAAAAATGATGATGCTTTTGCAACGAGCAATGAATTAGCTCGCACAGAAGGATTGCTTGTTGGAATTTCGTCGGGAGCAGCTGTTTTTGCTGCTTTACAAATTGCAAAACGTCCCGAAAATAAAGATAAAAATATCGTAATTATTTTACCAGATACTGGTGAACGTTACCTTTCAACGGCATTGTACGATGTTGCCGAGTAATTTATAATTTAAAACCGAAAGTCATGGCAGAACAAAAAAAGTTATCACTCATAAGCTTCAGTGGCGATTTCGATAAACTGACAGCAGTTTTTACTTTAGCTACAGGTGCAGCTGCAGTTGGCTATGAAGTAAATGTGTTTTTTACCTTTTGGGGCTTAGACGCTATTAAAATAAAGCAAGGTAGAAGTCCTGTTGGTAAAGGATTTTTGCCAAAAGTGTTTGGAATATTCATGGGTGGATTGAAAAGTGCTCCTGTAAGTCGTCTTAATTTTGGAGGCATTAGTCCATCTATTTTCCGCTATATGATGAGAAAAAAGAATGTTGCTACTCTCGAAGAATTAGTTGATGCAGCAAAAGTTCTTGGTATCAATTTTTATGCATGCGAAATGGCTATGCATATTCTTGGACTCGAAAAGTCTGACTTTATTCCCGAAGTAAAAGATGTTCTAGGCGTTGCTACTTTCCTAAAACTTGCCGATGGCGGACAAACTTTGTTTATCTAATAATACTAAAGACTAATCAATTTATATTAAATATAAGTTAGAAGTCAATCTCCCAACCCTCTTCTCCAAGAGGGCTCAAACAGCCAGTGACTCAAAGCCCCCTTGGCGAAGGGGGTTGGGGGGATTGGAATTAATTAATAATTAATAATTAAAAACTCAAAATTAATAATTACTAAAATGGCCACATATAAAGTAGACGTAACAAAAGAACATTGCCCAATGACTTTTGTGAAAGTAAAAATCGAATTATCGAAATTGAAAGAAGGAGATATCTTGAATGCATTAGTAGCCGAAGGCGAACCACTCGAAAATATACCGAGAAGTTCGGAAGAACAAGGTTTTAAGGTATTGTCGGTTTCCGAAACAGAAGTTAAAGGAACACATTTAATTGTGATTCAAAAATAAACGTTTGTAACTATTGTCAATGAATCCTGAAGCAATACAAATATTACAGAATATCATTTCTATTCTTGCAAGTAATTCAGTTCAAGAATACGAATATATTCCACAGCACGAAAAGCAACTTCCGTCTTTACAAAAGTTAATTGAAATTGTTGATTTACTTCGTGCAATAATTTTTCCAGGATATTTTGGCGAAACCATTGTGAATTCCAGAACATTGGAATATCATATTGGAGTGAAAACGGAAAATTTATTCTCCTTGTTAACTGAGCAAATTCATAATGGACTTTATTTCGAAATTCCCGATGACGACCGCGATGATTTATAACGTAAGGCAGCAAAAATAGCATTGACGTTCATGAGTAAAATTCCTGAACTTAAACGCTTAGTTGCAACCGATGTGAAAGCTACCTTCGATGGCGATCCAGCAGCAACGAGTTTTGGTGAGGTAATCTTTTGTTATCCTTCTATTCGTGCAGTTTTCAATCATCGTGTTGCCCACGAATTATTAAAGTTGAATGTACCTATTATTCCTCGTGTTATATCGGAATTAGCACATTCCGAAACAGGAATCGACATTCATCCAGGAGCACAAATTGGCGAATATTTCTGTATCGATCATGGAACGGGCGTTGTGATTGGCGAAACATGTATTATTGGAAATCGTGTCCGTTTGTATCAAGGAGTAACCCTTGGAGCTAAACGCTTTACACTCGACGAAAATGGTGCTATGCTCAATGTACCTCGTCACCCAATACTCGAAGATAATGTTGTAGTATATGCAAACGCGAATATCTTAGGTCGAATAACAATAGGAC
>Ga0302296_1001014_pt1 | contig 21420 bp, 16 predicted proteins | sample III_Fen_N3_1_FD_194546 | JGI IMG/M metagenome (GOLD analysis project Ga0302296, IMG submission 194546) | Peat permafrost microbial communities from Stordalen Mire near Abisko, Sweden - III_Fen_N3_1 | ecosystem: Environmental > Terrestrial > Soil > Wetlands > Permafrost | place: Sweden: Abisko...
TCCTTGATTTCAACGGAGGAGACGAATAAGGTTTTTTTTGAAAATCGTTCCCAATTCACATTCTATCATGGAAATCATTCGGTAACACAATGTGCGTTCATGCACTAAACAATTAATTTTGCAGCAATGAAACGAAGAAAACGATCCGGATTGTTGCGAGTGAAGCGGATGGCTGTCGTATTGACTGTTGTATGGGCTTCAGCGCTCATCGTTTTTTTTTCGAATCCTTCCTGGGCCAAGACACAATGGAATGTGGCCTACAATTGGTTGACCAATCGCAGGTTTGAACCGAAAACAAAACCAATTGCCTGTCTAGAACACGAAACCCACGCTTGGCAAATGGTGGATAGTGTTGAACAATACTGGATGCATTCGTGCACACATGGAATAGCTCCGTTGAGCTTTATTCGTGATATTCAACCTGCTGTAGACAGTGGGAAATTGGTGCCGATTGTCCCTACTGAATTGTACCAAGTGGATACGATGCGGTATTCGTTTCCGTTTGCCGTTCCTGAAACACGCGCGCTGATTGATACCATCGCTGCCCGGTTTCAATATAAACTTACCAATACCGAATTGGCCGGCGCTCGAATCACAGTGACATCCGTATTGCGCACCAAGAGCTCCGTATCACGACTTTTACGCCACAACCGAAATGCCATTCGAAATAGCGCACACTTGCATGGAACTACTTTCGACCTTTCGTATGCAACCTATGACTTTAAACGTCCTATCGATGCGGCAGAGGCCGATTATCTGAAGGAAATTCTCGCGCAGACCTTGTTTGAGTTGCGGTGCGAAAACAAATGCTGGGTTACCTACGAATTGTTTCAAACCTGTTTTCATATTGTGACCCGCTGAGGCCACTATTTTTCTTAAATTTACGTCTATGAAGCGGTCATTGTAACAAATTGATGTTTTTGGCCATATTATTGTAAGAACGATTTGCACAAACAACAGTATATGAAACAATACATCGCAGCCTTTGGTTTAATCATTGTAACGGCTTTCGGAGCTACTGCACAGATTAAGTTCGAGCACATAACCTTGGACGAAGCTAAAGCCAAAGCAAAACTAGAGAAGAAACCCATCTTCGTGGATGTGCACGCTACCTGGTGTGGTCCGTGTAAACGAATGGCAGCTACCGCGTTTGTTGATCCTGTCGTTTCGACGTATTACAACGAACATTTTATCAACGTAAAAATAGACGGTGAAAAAGAAGCAGAAGGTGGTCCGAAAACGATGATGGAATACGGAATCAGCGCTTATCCGACCTTGCTTTACATCAATCCGGATGGAACGCTTTTCAGAAAACTGGTTGGTGGACAAGAGGCAGCTACTTTGTTGAAACGCGCAAAAGAAATAGTTGATCCGACCTCGTCACCGTTGTTGCAGGCACGAAAAGCTTACTATTCTTCTAAACGAGGAACAGCCGATTTGAAAACCTACATTACGGTGATGATTGACGATCAGGCCGATTCAGTGGATGTATTCGCGCAAACGTATTACACGACTGCGAAAACCCTCAATCTTGCCGATCAGGTTGATTTTTATGCGTTTTACAAATCAGAAAACAACGCTACAAGTGCCAATGGAATTTATTTTTTAGAGCATTTCGAATTGTTTCCTCCGAATGTGTATGCCGACAAAATCAAAGAATGGATCAATTATTCGTTCTCGGTTGCTTTGGAAAAATCAGATTATTCGATTGTGGAAGCTTCAGTAAAAAACTTATATCCACACTGGCAAAAAGCTGAAAACATTCAGGATCAGGAAACTTATTTGGCCTATGTAAAACAGCAGTTTGATCATTATAATTCCGGACAACGGTAATTCACTATCAATTTTGTTTGATTTAATTATTGATCGATATTTTATAAATTTTAGAATGGCGCGATAAATCGCGCCATTCTTATTTCCCAATACTAAAGAAAATATCTTTTCACCAGAATCGTTTCCCCTTCAACCACTTGATCTGTTCTAACTGAATCATTGAAATTGAACACCTGACCTTCATTTCTCACCGTTAAAAGAGCTCCAAAATCAAGCTCATGAAAGAGCCAGTTTTCGCGTTGCGGAATTCCCGTTGCGAGGATGCCTTCTTCTGGCATTCCAGTGTCGGGTGTGGAGTAAAAAGCAGCTTGACCGTAGTTGATGTCCACAGCCGGAGACCATTCTGCATTACCTACCGTTTGCGAAACAGCTACGTAACATTGATTTTCCAGCGCTCGCGCACGGGCACCGATATGAACGCGTGTTGCACCACGAATGGTTTCCGTACAGCTTGGCGCTACGATTAATTGTGCTCCTGCTTTGCATAAGTGATGTGAACCTATTCCGAACTCCGCATCGTAGCACGTTTGAATTCCAAAACTTCCCCAATCAGCTGTGAAAAGCGACAATTCTTTTTTACCGGCGGTGATTCCCCATTCTTCGTTTTCAAAACGTGTCATGAACCACTTGTCTTGATGCCCAACCAATCCTTTCGGTGAAAAGACATGCGTGCGGTTCACAAAGTGATCCGTTAATTTTACTGGAAAACTTGGTGAAACAATGGTGCATTGAAATTGCTTGGCTAAACCGCTAATGGTTTCAATAAAAACAGGAAGCAGCTCTTGTAAAGCGTGTAATTGTTTGTGCAAATCGCGTTGAATGATTTCAGGAAATACAGAAACCAATTCCATTGCTCCATACTCCGGAAACACAAGTAAATCAGTATTTTCAGTACACGCTTGTTGAACCCACATTTCCACATGCGTTTTCCAGGATTCCACATCGCTAAATGCCGTAATGGGATATTGTGCTGCAGCCACTTTAAGTGGACGGCTTATTGCCATTGTTTGGTCCAAAAATTCAAGGTTTTTACATCAACTTGTGGTTGGTCGATGTCTTGCCAGTCAAAGTGACACGTTAAGCCGTTGGGAGCATAACCGCGTTTGGTCCAAAAAGCCTCATTTGAACGGTAATCTTTCGGGCGAAGCGGATGGTTTTCAGGTCGCACTACCGAACAAAAACAGGTCGTATGGATATTTCCCAACGATTGAGCATAGTTTTCGCGTTCGTCAAAAAAACGATGACCGAGCCCCATACCGCGATATTCAGGCAATAAAATACTTTCACCGAAATAGAGAATGCCTTTGGTTGAAATACCTGCATTCGTAAAAGGTTGTGTTAATTCCGGATCTTCATCAGAAAGCGGCACGCAGGTAGTGGCACCGACCATTTGCTCACCATCGTAAACCGCAAACAGAAATGCGTAAGGTGATTGAATGTAGGCGCGTAAATGCTCCAATTCATAGTCCATGGTTCCATTATAGAGATAAGGAAAATCGCGAAAAACGGTGATGCGTAGTTTTCCCACATCGTTGATCACGGAGCCGATCTCGTTGCCTGTCAAACGAATAAAACGCAGTGTTTCCATGCTTATTTAGATACGAGCTCGATCCATAATTCGAGGTTGTAGTAAGTAGTAACACGCGTAATCAATCCATTTTTTACTTCTAGGAACGCAGCTGCAGGAATCACATACGATTGTCCATGAGCTTCCGGGAAACCTTCTTCGCCTTTTTTGTAGATGCCGTTGACTGTAAACTCAACTGCTATACGAGAATCTGTAGGTTCTGACATAAAAACCATATCGGTGAGTGTTTCTTCGTAGCTGGTATCCATGTTGACCATGAATTCACGAAACAAGTCTTTTCCAATGCGAGCAGTACCTTGATTGGGTTCGTGGCGAATGGTTGAATCGAGCAGGGAAATCATTCCCTCGAAGTTGCGATTGTTGAAATGACGATAATACGTTTGTACGGTTTCTAAAGCGTTCATTGTTTGTTTGAATTATTGTGCCGTCAAAACTACAAAAACACCGTCAATTACCTGTGCCATTCGGTCATAATCCAAGCGATTCATAGTGTCGCCTTTTTGGTGGTATTGTTTGTTGCGGTAGAATGCTGTATCTGTGATCATTAACGCGCTAATTCCCACTTTCCAGTAATTGAGGTGATCTGAAAAATCTATTCCGGGTAGCGATTTCGGACCTTTGAACTGCTTGGCTTTTACGGCGCTTTTGTGTTTGAATCGTTTGGTGAATTTTCGGGCAAATTTTCCCGGTCCGAATTGATTGACCAATGTGATGTAGTTTCCACGACTTCCATAAAACAGACGCAAAATGCCTAAGGGATAATCTTGCGTTTTTTTCGCGTCGGTAAAATAACCGATCATTTCCAGGCAAATCATGCCTTTCACGTTTGCAGAATCGTTGATCAACGACTGCGCATGAATGTAACTTCCCATGTATTCCGATCTGAAAAATGGTGGTTCTTCCAACGTAAACGCTACCAAATCGATGCGCTGGGTAGTGTTGACAGTGTCGAGTTGACGTGCCAGTTCCAATAAACCTACCGTACCGCTTGCGTTGTCATCGGCACCTTCCTGTTCACCGCAAACATCGTAATGCGCGCCAACAACAATGCGTTCTTCGTGTTGCGTGCCGAAAGATGCAATCACGTTTTTGTACTCACGTTTCCCGATAAAATAAGATTGAAAGTAAACGGTATCGGCATATTTGGTGAATTCCGTATGCAAGTAATCGGCTATTTCATTGAGCTGATCCATGTTTTCATAATTGCGGTGCACGGCGGTTTTCGTCAGCACTGTCATGTGTGCTTTGATGCGATTGGTATCTGATTGCGACCACAATGTTGCTGAAAGGCAGATGAAGGAAAGGAGGAAAAGGTGTTTCATGTTAGTTTTTTAGCAATCCGTAATACAGTAAATCTACTAATTCTCCGGCAGTTGTTCGGTGATCTTTTCGGAGTTGACCTTCAACAACAAAGCCACATTTTTCGGCTAATTTACGGGCTGAAGTATTCAGTTCATGCGTGCGCAAGTAGAGTTTTTCGAAGCCCAATTCGTTGAACAAGTGATCGATAACCAATTTCATGGCTTGGTGTAAGATTCCTTTTCCGGCGTACTGTTCATCCATAAAAAAGCCCAACTCCGCTTTAGGAATGTCCCAATCGATGTTTTTAACATGAATATAGCCGATAATGTTGCCGGTTTGCTGATCGATTACCACAAACGGGTAGTTGAGTTTTACCTGGCTTTTAATGAGCATATCGTTGATAAACACAGCGGTTGACTCTAGCGTAGTTGTGTTTTCAATGGTTACCGGAAAGAAAGCTTCCAAACGCGCTTTATTGGCGGTGACGGTCTTAAAAAATGCTTCGGCATCGTTTTGTTCGAGCAATCTGACGGTATAATGATCGAATGTCATGTTGAGAATAATTAGATGGACGATTTTGCGGTAATTACCACATTTTCCATGACAATCTGCTTGCCTTTCAATTCAAATGCTGGTTCTGTATTTTCAGCGACGGAGCTTATTTCAAATCCGTGAGAAGCAAGAAGTTCAGCCACATCATTTTTCGTGAACAGGTTAAAGCCAAAGCGGGTAAACGGAATGTTCTCCATCAACTGTTTCGGGCGAAAACCGATCACCAGTATACCTTCCGGTTTCAAAACGCGTTTGAACTCAGCTAAAACAGCTTTTCTGTCTTCCCAGAAATAAATGGTGTTTACGGTAACAATTTTGGTAAATGTATGATCTTCAAACGGAAGCTGAACACCATTGGTATGGATGAATTCCACCTGTTTTTTGGCAATCCATTCTTGGTTGTTGTTACGTGATTCAGCCACCATCAATTCAGAAAAATCACAGCCGCAATAGGAAATACTAGGGTCGATGGATACAATTTCGGAAACAAAATGTCCGTTTCCCATACCGATTTCCAGAATGCGATCATTGGCCTCGGCATTCAACGCTTTCAGGGTATCGAGAATGATGGTTTTATTGCCTTCGCTCATCCATTCACCGGTTTTGATTCCTTCTTCGCCTTTTGGTTGGCGCAGTTGTGCTGCCATTTCGCGGGATTGTTGATCATTCATAGATGTACGTTTGAATGCTAAAGATAATTAACTGCTATTGAAGCAGCTATTGATTATCAATAATTAACCACATCCTCCTAACGCGTCCGCCTCAGGAGGATGTGGTTATAATCAAAACACGAATCAGATTTCATGGTATTTTTGTATCTCAAATCCAAACAACATGGAACCCCTCAAAGAACTCTTCAATCGCGCTTTTTACGAGCAATTTGCCAACGCTTTCTCACGCGTTTATCCCCATTTCAACCGGGATCAATTTGTGAAAGACGTGACACAAAACTTTGAGCCACTTTCGCTGAACGAACGCATGCGCAATACATCTGTTGTTTTGCAGAAACATTTACCGTCCGATTATGAAAAAGCATTGGAAATCATGTATGCTGCCATTCCAACTTTGCGAGGCGGTTATACCACGCTCGTTTTTCCTGATTTTGTGAGTCAATTTGGCTTGAAATACCAACAATTATCGCTCGATGCGTTGAAACATTTCACAACATTCGGTTCGTCGGAATTTGCCATTCGCGTGTTTTTGAGGGACGATTTTGAACGTACACTCGCAACCATGGTAGAGTGGGCGGGAGACGAAAATCATCATGTGCGACGTTTAGCTTCGGAAGGTTCTCGTCCGCGTTTGCCTTGGTCGTTTAAATTGCCTCAGGTTATTGAAAATCCAAAGGTCACACAACCCATTTTGGAACAATTGAAAGCCGATTCGGAGTTGTATGTGCGTAAATCGGTTGCCAATCATTTAAATGATTTTTCAAAAGACAATCCCGACTACATGTTGGAACTGGTCGGCTCGTGGGATCGCTCGCATCCGCATACGGCATGGATTGTGAAACACGGAACACGAACACTTATCAAAAAAGGAAATGCAGGTTCTATGGCAGTTTTCGGGTTTGAAAAAGAGGTGAAATTGCGGGTAGAAAACTTCAGGTTGGTTTCGTCTGACCTGACTTTGGGAGAAGTGCTGGATTTCTCATTCGATCTGGTTTCCGAAAAACAAACTTCCCAAAAACTGGTGGTAGATTACATCATTCACTATCGCAAAAGCGCCGGCGATTTATCACCCAAAGTCTTTAAACTGAAAGAGCTGAATCTTGAACCCAATCAACGAATCACGCTTTCCAAGAAACAACGCCTTCAGGATTTCACTACGCGTAAACATTATGCAGGCGAGCATTTATTGGAAATTCAAGTCAATGGAATTGTGATTTCAAAGGAAAGTTTTAGGTTGTCAGTTTGATTTTTTATTTGATTAAAATCCACATCCTCCCTTGAGGGAGGATCGAGGAGGGTGGCACAGCTACGAGATGTGTTTATAGAGCAGGTGTTTGATTATTAAATATTTATATCCATTGTTTTCCTTTATCCCTCTTCCGACTCAAGCGTTGGGAAATGGCGTGTCCTTCAAGAAAAAGTACAGGAACACTATTTTAGTTTAAAATCCACATGATAATGATCATCATGCAATGCATTGATCAACGGAGTCAAATTCGTAGTAATATAAACACCTGTTTGTTGCAACTTTTTCCCTGATGCGGTGGCGAATAGTTCGTCCCGCAATTCCATTTTCCAGATGACTTTTTCAATAGACAATCCATTGCTTTTAGCCGATTCAATGAGCGTGAGCAAGTGTTGCGCCATCAGTTCAAAATCGATGGAAACGCTCGGATCATCTTCATATTTACCGTTGACATCAAAATTCATGAGGTAGTGCTGAGCTCCTGCAAAATCGAGATCGGTGTACGGTTTTCCGTTTTTGAGCAACGGAGTCATAAAATCAACACTTAATCCGTTTTGATGGGTGCGATGCGGTGAAATTTTCCCTCCGTGTTCATTCGAACATTCCATGATTCCGAACAATCGATCTGGAGCTGTTTTTTCCAACTTACCGTAAGCATCCAACACACATGCTTTCACATTTGAATGCACAAAACATCGATTGGCGAGGTAACTGTTGGTATCGAAATAATGGTAGTTGGTTCCCGAGAACGGAAAGAGTTGTCCATGTTCCAACGATCCGTTACTAACCGTTCCTTTTGAGGTGCTTTTTATAGAATCGGAATTGAACTCCAAGTAATGTTTTTCTACAGACGAAAGTGAATCTGTTGTTGCCGCATTTGCAGGAGGAGTTTGACTGATAGAATTACTCGGTTCAGAACAAGCAGTTACCAATAAAAGGAAAACGAGTGGGAGCGTGTGTTTCATACTAAAAGTTCGATTCCAGCGATTGGAATGTTAAATGTATAAAGTTGGTTTGTTTTTCGGTGCGTTTCCTCCAACGATTGTGCCAACAATTCTTGGTGATAACTTCTTCAAATATCTTTTTGAATCGAAACGCGTAGAATAAAACTTCCTGCTAATTTTACCGCGGGACAGCCAAGCATTCAAGAATCTGTTCCATAGACCGAATGAAAGGATTGTTTGATCAATTTGGGCAAGAGTTCATGGACTTGTTAAAAGAGTTCAAATTTCCGTTGGAAAATCCTATCTTGACCTTCTCCATTCTGCTTCTAATCATTCTGGTTTCTCCAATTATTCTTCGACGATTTCGCATTCCGGCCTTGATCGGACTTATTATTTCCGGTGTAATCATTGGTCCGCACGGAATCAACATGATCAGTGAGGGCGTTTCTGCAAAATCTGGATTCGTGGGCATGTTTGCCACTTTCGGGTTGCTGTACATCATGTTTATGGCCGGTTTGGAGCTCGATATGCAGGAGTTTAAGCGCTACCGCAATAAATCCATCACATTTGGGGCGTTGACGTTTTTCATACCGCTATTGCTCGGTTATCCGATTTGTCGATACGCATTGGAATTGAATCAAATGGCCAGTTTACTTACCGCAAGTATGTTTGCAACACATACCTTGGTGGCCTATCCGATAGTGAGTAAATACGGTATTTCCAAGATGGAAGCCGTTGCCATTGCTATTGGAGGAACCATTTTGACCGACACAGCTGTTTTGATTATTCTGGCGGTAATTTCCGGTTCCGATCATGGCGTGATCAATGCCAATGTGTTGATTCATTTGGGAGTTACACTAACCATTTTCAGCATTATCATGTTTTGGTTGGTACCCAAAATTGCACGCTGGTTTTTCAGTAAGCTCGAATCGGAGAAAAGCTCGCACTATATTTTTGTACTCGCCATTCTCTTTTTTGCGGCATTCTTGGCCGAAGCTGCCGGTATTGAAGCCATCATCGGGGCATTTGTGGCCGGTTTGGTGCTCAATCGACTTATTCCACATTCTTCTACATTGATGAATCGGATCGAGTTTATCGGAAATGCGCTCTTCATTCCATTTTTCTTGATAAAGATCGGAATGGTTGTAGATGTGCGTGCATTGTACACCGATCCGTGGGCGTGGGCTGTTGCGGGAATCTTGACCTCATTTGCCATTTTCAGTAAGTTTTTGGCGGCTTGGTTGACTCAAGTGCTTTTCCGCATGAAATCGACCGAACGACAGGTGATTTTCGGATTAAGTACAGCACACGCTGCCGCAACGTTGGCAGTAATTCGCGTTGGGTATGACATGCATTTGTTGTCAATCGATATTGTGAACGGAACGGTGATTCTGATTCTGATAACTAGCATGACTGCTTCATTTGTTACAGAAAGTGCAGGTAAAAAGTTATTGATTGACCAAGCCAAAAACGAACCGTTGGAAGGTCCTGCTTTGCGAAGTCAACACTTAATGGTGGCTGCCAATGAATTAATCGGAAACGAGCAATTACTTGATTTTTCCATTCTAATCACCGATAAAAAAGTGATCAATCCCATTTCGGTGGTAAGTGTGCTTGAAAACGACGGAGAGGCTGAGAAGCGCATTCGCCGGTCACGGAAACACATGGATGATTTTATTCGGCATTTTTCAGGAGGTGAAATTTCGGCGCAGGCCATGGCTACAATCGACCACAATTTTTCAAGTGGAGTAGCGCGTGTTTCCAAAGAATTGGTTGCGGATATCGTGTTGATCAACGATAATAACTCTAGTTTGAATTTATTGAAACGTTTGGTGGGCGACGATCGTGATCACTTGCTGGATGTGTGCGAAAAATCGGTGTTTTTCTGCCAGTTTAATCAGCCGTTTACAACCTATCGAACGATTGCATTAGTCTGTCCGCCTTTTGCCGAATTGGAATTGAGTTTCAATCAATGGATGGAGCGCGTGTTTCGAATTGCAAAAGAATTGAATTCGTCGATCGAAGTATATGCCAATCAAGATACGTTTGAAAAGATTGAAGCCTATAAAACCTTCCGAAAGTTTAGTGCAGGCTTGAAACATTTTGCCATTGAAGATCCGGAAGAAACACTCCGTTTGTTGGAAAACAAGCAAGAAAATTCGTTGTTGGTGAGCGTTTTTGCCCGAAAAGGTTCTGTATCGTCATTCTTGGGAATGGATTTGATGCCACAACGTATGGAACGTCAGTTGGATAAAATGGATCGTATTTTTATTTATCCGGCGCAACAACCGATTGATTCAGCTTTCGGTTCGTACGACGATATCAACGCAGGACCGTTAACCGCCATTACCCGATTGTCAAAAGGCGTAGGAGATATTTTCAGAAAAACAGAAGACGACAAAACCGAATCGGTGGATGAAACCGATGATACAAAACTTAAATAACAGAGAAATGAAGAATGCACCTTATTCCGTTGAAGAGCGCTTTGTGCGTTATGTACAAGTAGACACAACGGCAGACCCGAATGCGATCAGTTTTCCTTCTTCGGAAAAACAAAAAGACTTGTCGCGTTTGTTGGTAAAAGAACTACTTGAATTGGGAATTACCGATGCCGAATGCGATCAATGGGGCTATGTTTACGCCACGATTCCAGCAACTAGTTCCAAAGAAGGCATTCCGACCATTTGTTTTTGCTCGCACATCGATACAGCTCCTGATTGTTCCGGAACAAACGTAAAACCGATTGTTCACCGCCAATACGATGGAAATCCGATTACATTACCGGATGACGCATCGCAGGTCATTACAACAGCGAAACATCCGTACTTAGCCGAAAAAATTGGTGATGATATCATAACCGCTTCGGGTACTACGTTGCTTGGTGCCGACGACAAAGCCGGTGTAGCGATTATTATGGATTTGACGGCTCATTTAATGGCAAACACGCAAATCCCTCATGGTAAAATTCGCATTTTATTTACTCCTGATGAAGAAGTAGGAAGAGGAGTGGAGCAAATCGACATGGAGCGTTTGAATGCCGATTACGGTTATACCTTGGATAGCGGTGAATTGGGAGCGATTGAAGATGAATCGTTTTCAGCTGATGCCATGACTTTCCACATTACCGGAATCAGTGCGCATCCGGGCTATGCCAAAGGAAAAATGGTGCACGCTGCAAAAGTAGCCAGTGCATTTGTGAGTGCGTTGCCGCTCAATGAATGGTGTCCGGAAGCTACCGTAGATCGCGAAGGTTTTGTGCACCCAACTGCTATTTCCGGCGGTTTGGAAGAAGCGACAGTTTCGTTCATTGTGCGTGATCATGTCACTGCTAAACTAGCCGAACACGAAGCGCGTTTAACGAAGATTATGGAAACGGTGATAGCACAATTTCCGGGAGCTGTATACACATCAAAAGTGACCGAGCAATACCGCAATATGAAAGAAATCATCAAGGATGTACCTTTTGTAACGGATTTTGCCATCGAAGCAATGAAACGAGCTGGAATTACTCCTCGTCCAACGATCATTCGCGGAGGTACAGACGGTTCACGTTTGTCGTTTATGGGCTTACCTTGTCCGAATTTGTTTACCGGCGAAATGGGTATTCACTCGCGTCAAGAATATGTTTCCATTCAAGACATGCAAAAAGCGGTAGATACGTTGATTGAGTTGGTGCAGATTTGGGAAAATCATACAGAATTATAAATGAATGAATTATCAATTATGAAGTCTTTATAATTGATAATTTCCCAATTCATAATTGACATATGGAACATCTACGCTCACACTTTTTACTGAACCCTGAAATCACATTTTTGAATTTCGGTTCGTTTGGTGCTTGTCCGAAACCTGTTTTTGAGGAATACCAGCGTTTTCAGTTGGAATTGGAACGCGATCCGGTGCAGTTCATTACGGTAAAAGGGTATGACTATATTCGTGAATCGCGCGAGGCCTTGGCCAACTATATCGGTTGCGAAGCGGATGATGTGGTGTACACGCCAAATCCGACATTTGCCATCAATATTGTTGCGAAAAACCTGCGTTTACAACCCGGCGATGAAGTGCTTTCAACCGATTTGGAATACGGCGCGTTGGATAGAACATGGGCTTTTTATTGTGCTGAAAAAGGAGCGAAGTTTGTTCGTCAGCATATTTCCTTGCCTTTGGTATCGAAAGAACAGTTTCTGGAAGATTTCTGGAAAGGGTATTCCGAAAAGACCAAAGCGATCTTTATCAGTCAGATTACCAGTACAACAGGGCTTATTTTTCCTGTCAAAGAAATTTGCGAAGAGGCTAAAAAACGCGGTTTGCTAACAATAGTTGACGGTGCACATGTTCCGGGACATATTCCCCTCAACTTAAAAGAATTAGAAGCCGATATTTACACCGGTGCTTGTCACAAATGGATGATGACCCCGAAAGGATCCTCTTTTTTGGTTGTGAAAAAGGAATTTCAAACTTGGATGGATCCGTTGGTGGTGAGTTGGGGATACGATGCAGCTTATCCGTCTTCTTCCCAATTTTTAGATTATCATCAGTTCAACGGAACACGCGATTTCTCGGCATATCTAACCATTCCGAAAGCCATTGCTTTTATGGAAGAACATGATTGGTGGTCGATAGCGGCTGAATGCAGAAAACTAACACAATCCAACTATCAACGTTTTTGTGACTTGATGGAAGCTGCTCCGTTAGCACCAATAACCGATGAGTTTTTCGGACAGTTGGCAAGTATTCCTATCAAAACCAACGATCCGATTGCGTTGAAAAACAACTTGTTTCAGGAACATCAAATCGAAATTCCGGTAATGCCGCATGGCGAAGCAGTTTATTTACGGTATTCCATCAATGCGTTTAATGATCAATCGGACTTGGATAAGTTGTACGATGTGCTTGTGAAGCTGAAGAACGAAAACAAATTACTTAAATAGGGAGCTGGAAAATAAGGGATTAGGGAACTAGGGAACTAGGAAGTAGAATCTCCTAATTCCCCAGTTCCCCAGTTCTCTTCAGTCTTATTGCGTCTTAAACGTAAACGTCGCCAAGTCCAAGATTTCTTTTTCGACGTCCAACCGCCTTGTAATCGATTTCATTCGTTGCGTTTTCCGGCCGTAGTTGGTGAACATTTGCACTTGAACTGTTGCTGTTCCGAGGAGTGTTTGAGCCGAAGAGCCATAGTAATGTACTTGAATTTTGTAATCACCCGGAATGGCTTTTTTGATCAGGAATTCTTCAGGACCGTAGCCTCCGGTGAAATCATTTGAAATACGACCTCCTGCGGCGGTGAGTGTGTTACTGTAATAGCATTTTTCACCGCGCGGATCGGTTACCCATAAATCGATATCGCAATTATCACTGTCCCAGGTAATCAAAACGCGCATATCTACCGGCATGTGTGCAATCAATCGTTTATCGATGTTGGTGATATTAACCGGTTGAGGAGCGTTCGCAATAATGGTGTTCATTTCGTAAGCAACCAATGATTCTACATTGTTGAAACGAGAATCCCAGCTGTGTGTAACCACATAATACAATTCGTCTATTGCCAGTTGAGTTTCGTGATTCATCGCGTAAGCCAATCCTAAATCGCGGTAAGATTGTGGTTCTTCTTCACGCATTTTTTTTACTTCCTGAAATACGGAAATGGCCAATTTGTAGTACCCCAATTGCTCCAGCCGATGGCCTAGAACCCGCAATAATTGCGGATTTTCCAATTCCATTTCGGCAATGTTCGATAAAATCCGTAATGCTGTTTTTGACTCTTTGTTTTTAATGAATAAGTCTGCAACATCAACAAAATATCCCGGTTGGTTGCCGTATTCGGTTTTTAATGCGAGGTAGGTTGTGTACCACTGTGTTTTTTCTGTTTCCTTCAATTTTTTCAAGTAGGGGGTATCCGGATCCCAATCGGCGATTTTAATACTTCCCTTTGCTTTGTCGTTTGATGCTTCGGTTCCTTTATCGCTGCGCAATCGTTCACGGGTTCCGTCATCCGGAACGTATTCTACATATTCCATCATTCGCGGAGCCTCCATTGCATAGGCTTCGGCGTGAACGGTCATTTCACTTTCAGCATATCGAATGTTCTTGCTCACAGGTTTCGGATTAAAAACGGTTTTCCACCAGATTTTTCGCTCATTGAAGCTTTCAACTACTACTTCAAGATGCTGATCGAAACTGTTTTTCTCACTTTGCTGAATGGTTGAAATGCGACGGTCATATTCCGTTCGGAATTCTGCAGGAGGTGTAATGCGATGTGTGACATAATCTTCCAAACGATCTAGGACAATGAGTGAGGTATTTCTGGTAACCACACTGTATTTTTTCCCGAGCCGATTGATTTCTTCTTTGTTGCGTTCATAGCGTAAATCAAGTTCTGCGATGCGTTTTTGCGCCCAAAGGTTTTTAACAATGCCGTGGTAGTCTTTGATCGTATTCGGTTGCAGATCAACTGTAACGATTTGCGTGACTTCATTATCATAACCAAACTGTAACACGATTTTTTCCGATGCATTTTTGCTTATTCCGGCAATACCACAATAAGAAGTAAAGTCAGTTGCCCGATCGGAAGTGAGTGTGACGTTCGGATTTGTGATCATTCCCAGAAAACGCAATTGTTGCCGGGTCATTTTGTCGAAAGCTTGTTCCTGACTTAAAACAGTCAAATCAATGAACTGTCCGTGCGTTTTATCGGCGATGTATTGCGCATTGCTTGGATCGGCAATCACATTGGAATTCCAGACATACACGGGCTGTTTGGTGGTTGCCAAATCTACTTCACCGAAATTGCTCAAACAATCGGATAGCAGGATGATTTCTTCGCCTTTTAACTGACTGAAATCAATACAACCAAGTTGCGTGGCGCCATCGTATTCCAACAATTTTAAGCGGTCAATCAACCCCTGCGGATCACGGTCTTTTAGTTCGATGATCTCGTTGGTATGCATTTCATTGCTGAATGTGACTAGCTGAACAGATTCGACACCGGTAGCTTGCAGATAACGTTTCAGCAGCATATTTTCCTTTTCAACGTCGCGGTTCTTGGCTGAACCTGAAACATCGTAAACTAGGGTAAGTGATTTGGGTAGTTTTTTGAACCGTTCGCCTTTAGCCGGATGAACGATGGTGTAAAAATAATTGGTACTGTCAGTATCTCGTTCAACGAGTGTTTTTTCTCTTGACGGAAAAGGAATGACGAAACTCAACGGTTGATTGGCGTAGACCTTTTCCAGGTGCATTTCGGCGCTGTAATTTTCATTCCATTGATCGAAGCGAAAGCAGTGAAGATCGTTTTCGCGAAGTACAGGTCGAATGGTTTGCTGTAAAACGGAAATGGTCACATCAAAGCTTTCGAGGTTGTCTTTGAATTTCATGGGTAAGTAATACTCAAACTCACCAGATTTTTCCAATAATTCCTGAGTGTATGCTAATACAATGCGTTTGCTTCCATAAGCTTGAATAGGATAAATGCGTGCCTTGAAGTTGTTCCCTTTCGACCATTCTATCAATCCGGGATCAATGTTCCGACGTACCGTTGATTCAAATGCAACTCGACCTTGGGCTTTGTCAACCACCACACCTTCACGCAGTTTTCCATCAATCTCCATTGCGAAGCGCGAAACGGTTTGTCCGGCTGCCAAGGGAAAATACAATTCACCTTCTAATACACGCGCCTCTTCACTGTAAAACGTCATATCGAGGGTGGTGACAGCAATGTTTCCAACCACTTGGATATCCACTTTAAGACGATTCATTCCCAGAGGAGTGGAGATTTGTCGTGCATTATCCACCATGATGGTCGGAAAAGCCTTGATGGAATCTTTTTGTTCTAATGGAGGTGTTTGTGGCTGAAAAGCCGATGCTGAAAAAGCAGTTCCGATAATTGCCAAGATCATTGGCAAAGAAATCGACGAGATTCGTTTCATCATAATGTAAGCGTAGCTGAGTGTTGTTATTTAAACGCACAAAAAAGAACCTTAGTGCGGCGGTATTCGTCTCAACGTCTGAAAGGTAGCAATGATGAATTAAACAGTGGTGATTGTTGTTTCTGGTGGAATAAGGTGTGAATGTTGATGATTCGCAGGCACGAAAAGATTCCGCGCCTGCGAACTCACATTATTTAATGATTGTAATGTACTTTCTTACCGAATTGTAATGAATGTACCCATAACCATTGGTTGTGCGGGAATATGCTCCTACATCAATGGAATGTGCGCACGTAGCAATTGGTACCCAAACACCTGAACCCGGTGCGTTTTGATTCTGAACACCTGTCCAGTTTCCTTTCGCCGGAGTGTATGAATCGCTTGCTAACAATGCAGATTGACCATCGCCCCAATTTGCGGTAACGCTGTAACTCAAGAGATTTCCTTCCGGTTCAAATGCATTGAAGTTGACAACAATTCCATCTGTGAGGCCATTCATTTGAACAATAGCACAGGTATCTACTGGTGTGGCACCATGTTTCACGGAGTTGATTTTAACTTCAGGAACCGTATTGTCGATGTTCAACGTGAGCGTTTGTGCTGGCGAAGCAATGGCCACTTTTGCAGCGTTGAAAAACTCCAATTCAAACTGGTGAATTCCTTGTGTCAATTGGTACGAATCGAATTGAAATAAGAGATCGTGAATGGAATAATCAACTCCGGAAAGTGGAAGCGGGTGAAAATTAGCCGCATCAGGCCCGAAAGCTTGCAATTCATAATCACCTAAACCTGCATTCCAACTGTAATTGTACCAAGCAGTTCGGAAATAAGAGAAACTTCCTGACGTACCCGGACGATACTTGATTTTGATGTAACGAGCTCCGGCTACCAGTAAAGCATCCAATTTCACTTTGTTACCGATGATATTCAAACGACCACCGAATGCAGCATTATTCGCAGCAATAAAGTAAGCAGGATCGGTTGTTGCGCGACCACTAGCGTTGATTTTTGTAGTTGGAATTAATCCCACACAGCCCATAACCGGTCCCATTAAAGCAGGATCTATGGTTGGTTTTCTAGAGAAATACAAGGTGTGAAGGGACGTGAAATTAGTCCAGAAATTGGCAGGAGTATCAATGTCAGAAGCCGGATTGGTTGAGTGAATTTTAAGTCCGAAACGCGTGTAAGGAGGAAAAACAGCCGGAACCAATGAAACGTTCAATTCCGTGAGTTTGAAACGGAACTTCCATACACGATGTGGGTTCGGATTGTTGGGCGACGGCTCAAAAGCAGACTTAAACTGAGTACTATCGGTTGATAATCCAGTCCATGTACCGGCTCCTAAGTAAAACTGACGTCCAATTTTGTTGGGAGCATTCGGAAATTGTCCGTAATTGACATCCACATTCGGTGTAATATTTCCACTACGGTCTTTGTCGAACGTAAACCAGAAATAATCGCCTACACCGCTGTCATTGCCCGTGTCGGAAATCATGTCTAATGCGGCATATAAAAACTGCGCATCATTTTTTGTCACTAGAAAACCGCCCGGAATGGTCAATTTTCCTGCGCCTGCCCAAACGGCGTCACCTAAACCTTCTGTTAGTTGGATGGGCGTTTCAGCCCATGTAGAAGTTGTAATCATGAATAATGGTATAAAATTGTGCCTACTCGATACGGTTTTCGGCATCCCCGCTTTCTTGTTTTCAGTGTTGTGGTTTTGAAAAACGCACTCAACTGTCCATCAAACAATGGCATTACCTTACGGCGGAAACCGTTCAGCGAATAGTGAGTTGTGTTCTTTCAGAACCCTCCCCGTGGTTGCGGGCAGTGAGGAACAAAACTACAGACAAGTTGTGGAAATTTTAACAAGAATGAGTAATTGACGTTATTGATCGATTCTTTTGCTGAGGCTGGCTTTTAAACAGTTAAAAATCAGTCTTTTGAACTATATTGATCGTTTTGAATGAGCTGATTTTAAGGGCGTTTTCGCTGTTGGAATTATCCGTTCCTAACCGATAGAAACGTTTATGGGCCTATGAATACTGAGGTTGATCAGTTTTTTTGATTCAACCGATCCTAAAAACGGAATCTGAAATAGAAGAAATATCACTTGATATGATTGGTTCGACGCGATAGGTTTTTTTCCATGTAAATAGCCGTTACTAACCGTTAGAAACCTTTATTGCCCTATGAATACTGAGGTTGATCGTTTTTTTGTTCCAACCTATACTAAAAATGGATTTTGAAATAAAGAAGTGCAACTCGATCTGAAAGACTAAAAAATGGATTTATTCGCAGTTTGAATTATCCGTTTCCTAACCGTTAGAAACGTTTATGGGCCTATGAATACTGGGGTTGATCAGTTTTTTTGTTCCAACCTATGCTAAAAATGGATTTTTAAATAAGGAAAAGCAACTCGATCAGAAAAACTAAAAAATGGATTTATTTGCAGCTGAAATTATCCGTTTCCTAACCGTTAAAACACTTATGGGCCTGAAAACAGTGGTGATCAGGAAGTTCACCTGTATTTAAACGAACCCACTTTATACCATATCCTAATCGTTCCCTTTTACCGAAATCACCGAATAATGGGTGGTGGTGAAGAAATCGCGCACAAACGGCAAGTTAAAAACCGGCCAAAGTTTTCGTGTTTTCAGTTTGAATTTCACCTCATAATTCGGATTGATGAAATAAAGCGTTTCGCGATCGAATTGGTAGTTGCGTTTTGCTACAATTTTACGGAAACGTGCAATGGATAACCCGGTGGACTTAACTTCCAGTAAATTTTCAATTGTTGCTGCGCTTTCACCGAACAATTTCAGTATTCCGCGGTACATAAATACCGGAAGAATATGAAAATAGGGGAGTTTGGTTAAGAATTTACTACGACAAATTTGTTGATGTCCGCCAAACGGCATTCGCCATGGAGGAAATGCCAAAAATACTTTTCCGCCCGGATTTAGAAATTGTTTGAGGTATTCCATGAATTTGTCCTGATCGTGAATGTGTTCGATCGTATCGCGCATGATCACCAAATCGAATCGGTGGAACGTGTCGGGACTCACTTCATAAATATCTTGTGCAACCAAGGTTAAATTGGCTTTGAGCGGATGTTCTGCAAAAAACACTTCTCCGTTGGCAATTTTACTTTCCGACAAATCAATTCCGATGACTTTGCAACCCAAATCAAGAAACGGTTTCAGGTTTCCGCCTTCGCCACAGCCTATTTCCGCTACAACCAAGTCGGGCGTGAGTTTCATTACTTCTTGTATGTAAGGAATCACGTGTTTTTCCGTAGTAAATACTTGTTCCTGAAAATAACGTTCTCTGTTGGTATGTCTTTCGTACATCTTCGTAATCGCTTTATTGCTTTGGCGCAAAGTGGCTCAAAACTACAATTTAGTTTGCAGAATACGGGAATCGGTTTTTAAAAAGTATTCCGGTGACGGTTTCTGCTGAACGAATCTTCGATTTGATTGTAAATGCCATTGTTGTAATTTAGAAGCATGTTACCCCGATTTATCATATTCTGTTGTTACCTGATTCCGCTATTTGTTGTTGGACAGCAGTTGCATGTTGCAAAAGACAATTTGTTGTGCGCCTACGGTTTGAAAAATGAGCAGCAAAATTGGCTGGTTCCGGCTTCATTTATAACATTGGAGAATTTCGAAAATGGAACATTTAAAACGTTCGATGGTCAACTTTACGGCTTGTTAAATGCACAGGGGAAAGAAATTATTCCGCCGAAATACGATAAGATAGAATCGCAAAGCCTAGGTTTATATAAGATTGTGTTGGATGAAAAAATCGGCTTTATCAACCGAAGTGGCGAATTGAAAATAACACCTGAATATGATAGGTTCAAATTCGTTAGAGATTATAAAATCCTCTTGTACCGTTTCGTCAAGGATTCACTTTACGGAACTTATTATACAACTTATGCCGATACAAGCGGGAAGATTGTATTACCTGAGCGACAAGGAATTATTCTACCGTTTATGAAGCGTTGGGGCAATGAATATGATGGTCGCGACGAATCAATTAAAACACTTGCAATTATCGGTGATTATTTCTTCGGTTTTGATAATGTTGGAATAAATGTCGGGGCGATTGATGAAGCAGGAAATGTAGTCATACCGCGTATTTATGACCGTATGGATTACCGTGATGAAACGTCGTTTTGGATTTGGAAGAATGAAAAATTGGGCGCCATATCGAGATCAGGTCAACTAATCATTGAACCGAAGTATGTCGCTTATGCGGTGGGAGAATATGGTAAAAGGCTTGAAATAAAAGGGAACACAGATCGGTTGATTCAGATAGTAGGGGATGATTCGAAAAGCGGTTTGATGAACACATCCGGAACTGTTGTTCTTGAACCGAAATATGATCGGATTGACCGGATGTCTCCGAACATGACGACTGATTTAACCACTTACATGGTTTATTCTGGCAAGAAAGTCGGTATGGCAGGTAAGAACGGAGCGTTAACGTTTGATCTCATTTATGATACACTGATTCCAATTACAGTGATCGATTACAAAGCACCTTACGGACAGCAAGTGAAGGCGTCCTATTTTTTCTTTCGCCAAGAAGGTAAATATGGCCTTATGAAAGGAAATGGTGAAATTCTGATACAACCGTGTTATGATGCATTAGTTCGTTATTATTATTTCGGCAATCAACGACCCATTCAGTTTTTGTCGGATAAAACAACGATATTGATGCTTGACATGTTTGGCGATTCATTGATTATGAAGGAAATGAACCATGAATCTTCATTCGAACACATTCAGTTCTTTTCTTCCGACGGCTTATTGTACCCGTTTAAGCAAGATGAACAATCGGGCGTTTTGACATTGATCCAGTCATTCGAACGAACGAAATACCTGATTACTGTAAGAGAAAAGCCGCGAGACCACAAAACCCTGCTTTTTGATACGAAGGGCAAATTGGTAGGTGGAAAAAACGTGCGTTCCGTGAGTAAAATGAGTTATGACCGCTATGTAATTGTTGGGTGTGAAAACAACAAAGCCGGTTTATACGATGCCAAATACCAGAAATGGATCTTGGATACTGTTTACTTAAGTTTACAATTGTCAGAAAACGGTGTTAGAAATGTTTATTTCTGGACACAGATCTATCCTCCCAAAGGTGAACATAAATCAGCAGGTTGGCAGGTGTTTGATACCTTGGGGAAATTAAAAACAAAGACCATTTTCAGTAATGTTGTTACAGGTGGTGATACAGTGTTAGTTGAGTCGAAAGGTAAGATGGGAGTTATGAACGGGCAACTGGAATGGATCATTAAGCCGAGTTATGAAAAAATGCACAAGCTGGGTTCTTCTGTTTATGG
>Ga0302296_1001019_pt1 | contig 21373 bp, 14 predicted proteins | sample III_Fen_N3_1_FD_194546 | JGI IMG/M metagenome (GOLD analysis project Ga0302296, IMG submission 194546) | Peat permafrost microbial communities from Stordalen Mire near Abisko, Sweden - III_Fen_N3_1 | ecosystem: Environmental > Terrestrial > Soil > Wetlands > Permafrost | place: Sweden: Abisko...
AAATACAAACTTTGTTGGCTTCATCATGTATAAATTGAATTTGCCAGAATATTCTTTTACAATCAAAACGGTAGAACGAAAGCAATATATTTTCGATTCGCTTCGGAAAAAATATGTGCGGCTTACACCGGAAGAATGGGTCCGGCAGAATTTTATATATTTTTTGGTGAAAGAAAGAAAGTATCCTCCGTCGTTAATCGCTGTTGAAGCTGGCTTTAAGGTGAACAAAAATCCACAGCGGGCAGATATGGTTGTTTTCAACCGAAAAGGCAATCCAGTGCTGATCGCTGAGTTTAAGACTCCGGAAATAAAAATAAGCCAACAAACATTCGATCAGATTGTTAGATACAACATGTCGCTGAAAGTGAAGTTTCTGATTGTCAGCAACGGGCTGAACCACTATTGCTGTTCATTGAATTATGTCGAAAATACTTTTGCCTACCTTCAGGACATCCCTGATTTTTCTGAAATTTTGTCAGCTTTTTAAGCGAAAAGAGATTTAAGTACTTCATTCTGAAAATATGAATTTGTGCGCCAAATACCTGTATCTTAGCATTTTTTGAAGAAAATATATTTTTCCGTCAAGAACAATCAAACGCATTTAACTAATAATTGGCCAATGAACAATCAATTTAAATTAACAACTCAACAACTTCTTGAAATTGCGAATGATCTTCGGCAAAAAATAGAAACCGGACTTCAACAGGATGGTACTGAAATTTTATGTTTGCCCACCTTTATTCATCCCAAGAAAGATGGAATTTGCGGGGAAGCTACTGTGTTTGACTTGGGTGGAACTAATTTTCGTGCAGCTGTGGTTTCGGTAGGTGAGATTACCCAAATAAAAAGCTTGGCTGAAAAGGACATTACTGAAATGAAAGCAGAAGGATTTACGGAGGAAAATCTTTATGATTCTCAGTCGCAGATCATTAGCCAATTGGAAATTCCGGAGAATTCGCCCATCGGATATTGTTTCTCGTATGCTGCCAAATCGCTTTCCGACGGCGATGCTGAGTTGCTTGTCTGGACCAAAGGCGTTAATATTGATGGGATGATTGGACACCCAATTGGCAAACCGCTGATTGAATACCTGAATCGAAATAATAATTTTCATTTCAGTAAAATATCGGTGGTTAACGATACCATTACCAGTTTGTTTGCAGGTTTAATGAATCCGGGATACGATGCCTACATTGGGTTGATTGTTGGAACCGGAACCAATATGGCTACTTTCTTTCCTTCCGATTTTATTCCGAAAATTCAGGATTTGGAAGGTTGGTCGGGCGAAACGCCGGTAAATTTAGAATCGGGTAATTTTAATCCGCCATACCTCACTGCGCTTGATGCTGAAGTGGATGACAATTCCGATAGCAAAGGTTCTCAGCGTTTCGAAAAGGCCATTTCGGGTATGTATCTTGGGCGTATTTTTCGTGCTGCTTTCCCCAACGATGAATTGGATGAAAACCTCGATGCTGCTGGCTTAAGCCATATAATGAATAATCCTGAACAATATAAACCGGAATATGTTGAAACCGCTTTCCAGATTTACGAACGCTCTGCCAAATTGGTAGCTGCCTCTATTGCCGGGTTGGTGTTGAACCTGAATTCGGCTTATCCGTCGGTTAAACGTATTCAGGTTTTGGCCGAGGGAAGTTTGTTTTGGAGCAAGGTTAAAACTCACGATGCAGCTTATGTTGGCCTTGTAAATGCTACGCTGAAAGAGCTTTTAGCTGAAGTTGGGTTAAGCGATACCGAAGTTCAGATTTCGAGAATCGAAAATGCCAACCTGATTGGCGCCGCCATGTCGGTGCTGTCGTAAAACTAGTTGATAGTCGGAATCTTAAAAACTCATCGGATGACTTCGGGTCAACCGGCGAGTTTTTTTTATTTCAGATCAGAAACTCCAGGAAATCCTCTTTCGAAATAACCTGAATTTCAGAGGTGGAATAAGTCCTTTCTTTTTTCGCCGCATTTTGTAATAGCACTTGGAAAATACGAATCAGGATCGAAAATTCATTCACAAACGTTTGAAATATTGAGGATTAATTACTAAACTTGCAAATTAGTAAATGATATTCTAAAATGCAAACTTACATTAATAGATCCGCTAAATCGCTGACTTTGCAATACATGCAGTTATTCCCAGTGGTTGCCATACTTGGTCCCCGCCAATGTGGAAAATCAACGCTTGCCCGTGAATTAGGAAAAGATATTGATAATTTTCTTTTCATTGACCTTGAAGATCCGTCTGACCGTTTGCGAATCAATGATCTGAGCTTATTTTTTAATCTGAACAAAAATGCAACGGTCTGTATTGACGAAGCTCAGTTGATGCCAAATCTATTTCCGGAGTTAAGAAGTATTGTTGATAAAGACAGGCGGAATGGACAAATCCTATTGCTAGGTTCTGCTTCGCGCGAGCTGGTCAATAAAAGTGCTGAATCGCTTGCCGGTCGTATTGGCTACATTGAGTTAAGCCCTTTTTTTTATCCTGAAATTGCTGACGACAAAGAAGAAACGATCATACAACACTGGATTCGGGGAGGTTTCCCATTATCGTTTCTGGCTGAAAATGATCGATATAGTGAAATTTGGAGGAAACAGTATATCCAATCCTATCTGGAACGGGACTTGGTTTTATCCGGAAATTCCATCCCTTTATTGACGATTCAACGTCTAATGCAAATGCTGGCAAATAATCACGGCCAATTGTTAAATAGCAGTCAGATGGGAGGCTCTTTGGGTATAAATTATCATACAACCAGAAATTATATCGATTTTTTTGAAAAATCATTCATCACCAGAACGTTGCAACCTTTTGCTCCAAAGTTGAATAAACGAATAAGCAAATCACCCAAAGTATACATTCGCGATAGTGGGATCTTGCATTCGCTGCTCGATATTTCGAACATAAACCAATTACTTGGGAATGCTGTTTATGGATATTCCTGGGAAGGCTATGTGATTGAAAACCTTATTAATTCAGCTCCTGAATGGCAACCTTGGTTTTACCGAACTGCAACAGGTAATGAAATCGACTTGCTGCTTACCAAAGGAAATAAAATGCTGGCTTTCGAATGCAAAGCAACGCTATCGCCAGTGCTTTCAAGAGGAACTTTTACGGCGATGGAAGATTTAAAAATCAACGAACTTTTTGTGGTCTCATTGGTGTCAAAATCATACTATGCTAAGCCAAACATTCAAGTTGGTAATTTGAATGATGCATTGCAGTATATTGGAAATAAACAGTTCGCTTAAAGGACGAACTTTTCTTTCACTTTCGGTCCTTTTTCGCCCCTTTCAACCGTTGCACATTCGGTGTATGGGTCGTGTTCGAAAAACAGGATGTATTCTTCATTGCAGGTTTCCCTCAGGAAATGCTCTTTTTCTTCCATAGCAGTTACCGGATATAAATCGTACGCGGACAGCCACACAATCGGAATATTGGCGACTGTTGGGATCAAGTCAGACATGTAAACGTAGGTTTTTCCTTCTGAATGAATAAATGGAATCATTTGTCCGGGCGTATGTCCGTCGAACATGCGAACCGAAATGCCCGGGAACAGTTCGCAATCAGACTCAACCAAATGTATGTTTCCTTCGGCTTCCAGAAAATTCAGGATTTCGGGATAAAAAGCTGCCCGCTCTCGGATGTTTGAGATTTTAGCATGTTCCCATTGCTTTTTGCTGCACCAATGTGTGGCATTCGGAAATTGAAGTTTCAATTCCCCGGTTTCGTTGATTACTGCGCCATTGCAATGATCCCAATGTAAATGGGTAAACAGCACATCGGTGATGTCTTCAGTCCGGTAACCCTTATCGGCCAGCGACTTTCCAATAACATCGGTGTCTTCATGGCCGTTGTTGCGACGGACTTTCTCGGAGTAATGGTTTCCAACACCGGCTTCGATCAGGATTTTCCGGTCGTCCATATCAACCAGCAAACAGCGCATGGTCAGTTTAATGATGTTGTTTTCGTCAGCCGGATAAACTTTGTTCCACATTACTTTGGGAATAACGCCAAACAGCGAGCCTCCGTCGCAGCTGAAGTTTCCGGCATATATCGGGTGAAGTTGCATTTATTAGTGTTTTAAAATTCAGAATAATGTGAAAAAAGTGTTCAGTCTCGATTGCCAGTGTTCAGTATTCAATCTCAGTATTCAGTGATTCGTTCTGATTTCTGTTTCCTTTTTCCCCTTTTTCTTTTTTTCTATTTTCCGAATATTCTTTTTTGAGCTAACGAATCGGTCTCAAAATCCATGATAAACTGAACGACACCGAAATAATCTTCAATGCCTTTTTCAACTTTGTTGGTTTTCAGGTAAACATTGTACACATTCCCGGCCACTTTGTCGATCTTCTCGCTTCGAAGTTTTTCCCAGTGTTTCTGCACTTTCCGGATATCGTCAATCACCGGTTTATTGATTTGATGCACCAGATCCGGAAAATTGTGCAGGCGCTTTCCCTGCGACAAAAAGTAATTCACCATGCAGATGTTGGCGCTGTATTGAAGGTACTTTGAATCGCTTTGCGAACAAACCAGCCAGCTGTAAAAATTGGCTTCGGCCTCGCTCGTAATGCCAAATTGGTGAGCAAATTCGTGAGCCAAAACCTGCGGATATTCAATCATGAGTATGCTGTCGTTTACATGAACTTCGCTGAAAAAAGGCCCATAATAACCTCCAATGGAAGCTTTTGCAAAAAAATTGCTCAACGTAATTGACTTTGGCCGGCGGTTTCCCTGCGGATAATGCAGTTTCAGGAATGAGGCATTTTTTTTGTACGAAGCTTCAACCAACGAATCGATGCCTGAATATTTTACATTTTCGAATGTACAATACGACTCATTGGTTTGGGCAATCAGCTGACTAAAAACCTTGACAAACTGAACGGTGTCGGGCTTCGATTTGGAAACGGAAAGTCGCTCGTTAATGCCGGCCCGGTAATAGTTAAACCCCCAGAACCAATAAAAAAGCACGTAACAGATCGCCAGTGTTTGCAATACAAGTAAGATGAATCGGCCAAATTTTAGTTTCTTCAGAATGACCAAAACGATTATTACGATCAAAAAAACCGCCAGAAGTGCATAAAAAGCATCGTCAACCGAGAAAGAAAACCATTTACTCAAAAATGAAAGCAGAAAAGCAAGGACCGGATAAAGTGTTCGTGAATAAACGGTTTCGGTCACCATCGGATATCGCGAGAACAATTCGGTCAATCCAAAAGTTGCCAAGGCAAGCCAGATGGGTAATGCAGCTCTGCCGAAGAATTTTTTTCTGAATTTGCTTTGTGCCATATATTCTATATGATATGAGATTACGAAGATCAGATTTTTTGGCTTACAAAAAAATCAGCGTTCAACGAAATTGGTAATTACTTCCATAAAAATCTGTATGGCACATTGCAGGGACAAAGCCCTTTCTGAAAATTATTTTGGCTCGATTGCGGATATTTTTTCCGATAAAATCGCGCGATTTGTAGATAAAATCGGCCTTAAACTCTATTAAACTTGATTTGTTCGGTTTGAAATAGTACGTTCATAGCCATTAATATTTATACTAACTCTTAAAAAAATCAAAACGATGAAGACGATTTTAACTGTTTTTTTATTCATGTTTATTGCAATTTCCGGAATTGCTGCTGGTATTGAAGGAACCTGGATTGCCAAAATGGATAGTCCCGATGGTAATAGTATGGAATTAACTTTCGTATTTAAAATGGAAGGTGAGAAACTTACGGGAGCAATACAAACCCCAAATGGTGATATGCCAATTTCCAATACCAAAATCGAAGGCAAGGAATTTTCTTTCGAGATATCATTTAACGACATGATCATGAAGCATAAATGTGTTTTAAAAGACGACGACACCATTACTATGAAAACTGTTGATTCTCCAATGGGTGATTCTGAAATGATATTAAAGCGGAAAAAATAAAGCCTACATTTATCATTAAATAGAATGCAAGTAATGCAAGAACCTTTCGTTAAGGGGGTTATTGCATTACTTTTTTTTTGAATAAGCTCTTCCGGTTGAAATGGACGGCAGGAAATTTATGTTTGCGAGGTCTAAATTAAACAAGAACGTGTTTGATAACAGTTATTTTCAATCGCAAAGCTTTGCGAAACGCCTTTCGATCATCGGTTGGATCTATTACTTTTGGTATTCTGATTTTGTTTACCAATTTTTGTTCCTTATTTCACGATCTAACCCTAAACCACTATGAAAAATCTTTCACTTCTGATTTCACTGCTTCTGATTGCAGGGTTTTCGAAAGCTCAATCTAAAACAGACAAACCTTTTTGGCTGAATGAGCAGATCAATGAAGAAAACCGACTTCCAATGCATGCTTCGTATTTTGTGTTTGAAAACGAGCAACTTGCAAAAACAGGCGATTGGAAACTGTCGTCTAATTATCAAAATCTGAATGGAGAATGGAAATTCAAATGGGTTGAAAAACCCGACGACCTGCCCAAAAGCTTTGAGTCAACCGGATTTGACGATTCGGGCTGGGATAAATTCAGGATACCTGCAACCTGGGAGGTGAATGGGTACGGATACCCAATTTATGTGAACGTTGGTTATGAGTTTCAGAATATTATGAGACCAAATCCGCCACTTGTCCCCATGGATATAAATGCAACTGGTGTCTATCGTAGGGAAATACAGATTGCCGAAAATTGGAAAGGGAAACAAGTCATTTTACATATTGGATCAGCCAAATCGAACCTCATGGTTTGGGTAAATGGTAAATATGTTGGCTATGGCGAAGATAGCAAACTACCTTCGGAATTTGATGTTACCCCTTTCCTGAACCCCGGTAAAAATCTGATTTGTTTGAAGTTAATGCGTTGGTGCGACGGTACTTATCTCGAAGGTCAGGATTTTTGGCGAATGAGCGGAATCAACCGCGACTGTTACCTGGTTGCACGAAACGAAACACATATCAATGATTATGAGCTTATTCCTGATTTAGATGGCAATTTCAAAGATGCCGTTCTAAATGCAACACTTAAGCTGAACCAGGCTGCAACAGCTTCCGTCCTCATCCAACTGACGGATGGAGATAAGCCTGTTAAAGAAGTTGTCGTTTCGTTCAACAACGAATCCGAAAATAAAGTTTCTATTCCGGTTAGCCAGCCCAAATTGTGGTCGGCTGAAACTCCTGATTTATATAAAGTTATGATCACTTTGAAGGACAAATCAGGAACAATCATTGAGGTCATTCCGCAGCAAATTGGATTCAGAAAGGTTGAAATAAAAGATGGTTTGTTGTACGTGAACGGACAACCTGTTTTAATCAAAGGCGCTAACCGTCACGAAGTTGATCCGGTTGCCGGCCAAACGATATCCAAAGAGGGGATGCTGAATGACATCCGGCTCATGAAACGATTCAATATCAATGCTGTACGTAACTGCCATTATCCTGATGATGAATATTGGTACCAATTGTGCGACGAATATGGCCTTTACGTGGTTGGTGAAGCCAACATCGAATCACATGGAATCGGGTACGATATTACGAAAACGCTTGCCAACCAACCTTCGTGGAAAGATGCCCACCTGATGCGTGTTCAACGAATGGTCGAACGCGACAAGAACCATCCTTCCGTAGTTATCTGGAGTATGGGCAACGAAGCAGGGAACGGTTATAATTTTTACGAATGTTATTTGTGGTTGAAACAGCGCGATGCTTCACGTCCGGTTCAGTACGAAAGGGCAGTCAGCGATTACGGAACTTTTTCTACTGAATTTGATACCGATATTGATAATCCAATGTATCCTGATCCTGAAAGCTTGGTTGAATATGCAAAGAACAATCCGAAGCCGTTGAAACCATTCATCATGTGCGAATATGCTCATGCCATGGGCAATTCGTTGGGCAACTTTAAAGATTACTGGGATATTATCCGGGGCAATCCAAAGCAGCTTCAGGGCGGTTTTATTTGGGATTTTGTCGATCAGGGCTTGCAGAAAATCACCGCTAAAGGCGATACCATTTATGCCTACGGCGGCGATTATGGTCCTGCTGATTTGCCCAGCGATAATAACTTCCTGTGCAACGGCCTTTTTTATCCAAACCGCAAACCAAACCCACATGCCTGGGAAATGAAAAAAGTTTACCAGTCAATTCATACCACGCTGGTGAAGCCAAACACCATTTCGGTTTACAACGAAAACTTTTTTAAAGACCTTTCCGATGTTCGTTTGGAATGGAACCTTACTGTCAATGGCATTTTAAAACAGCACGGTGTTCTTGCCGATGCGAACGTTCAGCCACATGCAACAAAAGAATTTACGGTTCCGGTAAAACTGCCTGTTGAGGGCGAAGCATTCCTGAACATTCAATACAAACAGAAACAGGAGAAACTTTTGGTGCCGAAAGACTTTGTTGTGGCCGAAGACCAGCTTTTCGTTTCGGGTAGTTTCAAAAGCGATATAAAACTGGCTGCCGCAAGCGAACTGTCTGTTAATGAAACAAATACTTCGTTGGCTATTTCTTCAAAGGGATTGAACATCCGTTTTAATAAAAAAACCGGGCTGATGGATCAGTATGTCGTTGATGATCAGAATTATATCGACGAGGCCACGGGTTTGAAGCCCGCATTCTGGCGCGCCCCAACCGATAACGATATGGGCGCCTTCCTGCAAATGAGGCTGAACCCATGGAAAATGGCTCAGGGAAACCTGAAATTGAACGGGTTTAAAGCTACACAGGATAAAAATCGGTTAACCGTTAATACTTTTTTTGAACTTCCTGATGTTTTTGCGAAACTGAATATCCAATATGTCATCAATTCAAAAGGCGAAATTGAAATTGATCAGAGTATGGTTGCCGACACTTCCAAAAGGGTTCCGGTTACAACGGCAATGCCCGGTTGGATGCGTAGAAATGGGCAAAAGATGGAACCTGTGCCTATGTTGCCCCGTTTTGGAATGAATTGGATCTTACCTGAAGGTTTCGAAACCATTGAATACTATGGAAATGGCCCTCTCGAAAATTATCAGGACCGAAACGATGCTGCCCCAACAGGAATTTACAAACAGACGGTTGCCCAGCAGTTTTATCCGTACATCCGTCCTCAGGAAAATGGTAATAAAACCGGTATTCGCTGGTATAAAATCACGAACAACAAAGGAAAAGGTCTGATGATCCAATCGGATATACTTTTAAGCATGAGTGCGTTACATTTCTTTGATGCTGATTTGGACGATGGCGATCAAAAACATCAGCAACATTCGGGCGACCTGAAACCACGTAAAGAAACCCAACTGCACATCGATCTCGCGCAAATGGGCGTTGGAGGTATTCATAGCTGGGGCACATGGCCTTTGGTAAAATACCGCTTACCATACCAAAATTACGATTTTAAATTCATTGTAAAGCCTTTAAAGTGAGATCAAATAGGGATTAATTTCTGATCAGTTTACATCTTTTGCAATCAGAAAGATTCGATAAAGTCACGTGTTTTGTCGATAAAATTGGTCTTATTCACTATTTTATTTGATTTGCTCAACGTGTAATTTTGAGTTCATAGTTATTTAATGCTTTTTGTATGTTAATTGAAACCTTAAAAAAATGAAGACAATTGATATTGAAACGGAAGAAATAGGGTTTTCGTCGAAATCGTAAAAAAATGGCAATGCGCCCAATCTACCTGGTTGCATTGAGTTGCTAATCAATAGTAAAATAATTAACCAAATAAAATAAAAACATGAAAAAAAAAGCATTTTCCTTAGTATTATTGGCCTTCATTCTGATAAGCTTCAATTCGACACTATTTGCCCAGTCAGCAAATGCTTCAGGTACCTGGAAGGCAACAATAGAAACTCCCGTTGGCACTTTTAAGTACACCTTCCTTATTCAGCAGGATGGCGAAAAGCTTTCAGGAAAAATCATCAACGAATCAGATAATGGTAAAAAGGAAGTTGATCTGAAAGAAGGCAAGATAAACGGCGATGCTGTTTCGTTTGTTGAGCTATTTTCTATGCAGGATGATGAAATCAAAATTACTTATTCCGGAAAAATTTTGGGTAACGAAATGAACCTGACTCGCCAAGTCGGCGATTTTGCAACCGAACAAGTTACATTCAAACGGGAAGTTGCAGCGGTCGTTAAATAAATGATGCCATTTCAGCGTCATGCGGTAATGCGAAAATTGGCAAGAAAAGTAGAGCTTAAATAGGATCTAAATAACCCAAAATATGAGAAATACCACAAACCCGTTTCTACTTGTCTGTGTGTCATTGTGTTTTCTGGCAGTAACGGTTTTTTCACAAACAAGCAATTTGTACAAAGTTCAGGGAAGCGCCAAACTGAAAGACGGCATTACCATGAAGTACCGTTTGTTTGTTCCCCCAAGCTACGACCCAGCCAAAAAGTACCCACTGGTCTTGATATTGCATGGAGGCGGTGAAATAGGGACAGACAATTCGAAACAAGTGAGTAGCAGCTCCATGAGTTTGGCCTTTATTAGCGACGAAGTACAGAAAAAATGGGCGCCATTCGTTTTGGCACCGCAAAGCCCTGATGTCATGCACCAATTTGCACGCAATGGAGTGGCCGGGCCTGCGGGTGATGGTGCGGTTGCGCTGATCGACTCGCTGGCAAAGGTGTATTCCATCGACATCACCCGGTTGTACATTACCGGGGGCTCTTATGGCGGCGTTGGCACACTGGGCATTATTGCCAGTTATCCCGATAAGTTTGCCGCCGCCGTACCCGGCGCATCAAATGCAAAAGGTCCTACCGGGACAGTCGATTTTATTGATGGCGGGCTTCTCTCCAAAACTGCCTTCTGGGCTTTCCATGGCGATGCCGATCAGGTTGTGAACATTGCGAGTATCCGAAAAATGGTTGCTTCGGCTGAAGAAAAAGGCGCTAAAATATATCGGTTTTATAGCGACCGGAATATGGGCAACCCAACAGTAATGTCGGTCGATTCGTTAAAAAAAGTAGTCGAAAGTGGCACCAATTACCTTATTTCTGAAGTTAAAGGCGGCGATCATGGAGCAGGCTGCGACGAAGCTTATCATTGCCCACTGATGTTTCAATGGCTATTCTCAAAAGCAAAAGTTGACGGAAAAATTGTGTCCTACAAAAGCACTGATAATTCTGAAGTCCAATTAATTGGGAACCCTATTCCAGGCGACCCGGTGAAAATAGAAAGTGGATTGATTGCCGGAAAATTGTTGCCCGGCGGGGTAAAACAATACCTGGCAATCCCTTATGCCGCTCCACCCTTAGGTAAGTTAAGGTGGCGCGAACCCCAGCCTGTAAAACCCTGGGACGGCATCCGTGCTACCGATCAATACTGCATACCTTGCGCACAGCGCGGCAACTCCAACGAAGATTGCCTCTACCTGAATATCTGGGCGCCAGCCAATCCTGCTCCCGGCAAATTCCCGGTGATTGTTTACATTTATGGAGGCGCTTTTAGTGGTGGTTCGGCATCGCCATCGGGCGAAGCCCTCGCCCAAAAAGGAGTTGTTTCTGTCAATTTCAACTACCGGTTGGCTGTTTTGGGCAATTTGTCACATCCCGAACTAACTGCCGAATCGCCCAACAAAGCTTCGGGCAATTACGCCCATTTGGATGAATTGGCCGTTCTGAAATGGGTACACAACAACATTGATAAATTTGGTGGCGATCCGGGTAATGTTACACTTATGGGGCAGTCGAGCGGCGCAATCGATGTATGTTATCTTCAGGCTAGCCCGCTCTCGAAAGGATTGATACATAAAGTTGTGGCGCTTAGCGGATCAACATTTGTGGGTGGCCCATGGGTTGCCAATTCGCAGAAACAAATGGAACAGGATGGCTTGAACTTCCAACAAAAATTGGGCGCCAAGTCGATTGCCGAAATGCGGGTAATGCCTTTCGACCAGTTGGCGCAGGCTGGTGGCAAAGAAGTTGGCGAACCTTCGGCAGCCGACGGTTATGTACTTCCGAAGCCGGGGCCGGAAATGTTTGCCGCAAAGAAACAGAACAAACTTCCGGCAATGCTTTGTAGTTGCCGTGACGAAGGCTTTGGCCCGCTCGGAAATTGCAAAACAGTTGATGAATATATTGAAACTGTAAAGCGGCTGGCTGGCGACAAAGCGGAGGATATTCTGAAATTATACCCGGTTTCATCCAATGAAGAAATCCGGAGGATTGGGACGAAAGCTTCGAAGAGCGCAGGTGTTGACAAACAAATGGTGCAATGGGCCGAGGCCCAGATTGCCAGCAAATCGCCGGTTTACCTGTCAGTTTTTGCTTATGGCGATCGTGCAGGCCATGGCAGCGATGTTGCCTATTGGATTGGGAATGTTTCACTTTCAGGAAAAACGGATGGCGATCGCGAGTTTTCAAATAAAATGGCCGACGCGCTGGTGGCTTTTGCGAGGACAGGGAACCCCAGTACTTCGGAAGTGAAATGGCCAGCTTATACCTCAATGAATAAGTGCCTTATGAACTTCGGAACCAAAATAGAGCCAGTTCCTGTTGACAAAGGAGTTTACTACTTTATTGCCCATCCCGAAGTAAAACTTGGCGGGATGATGCCAGGTAGTAAGCCTTCCAAATAAACGGGAGGAACGACTTTTGTTTTCACACAATAATGTATATTGCTGGTGTTTAATTGGTTAATATTTTAATTCATCAAAAGTGCATGAAACGACCATGAGTAAATTTTTCTCATACAGAAGGACGATTATCGGGAGTTCTCCCGATTTGCATCGGGACAGGCTATCTGGCAATTAAAAACAAAAAAACTGATGAAATTGACTTTAATTGACAAATCTGTTGCATTAATTATACCAGTGAGGGAAGTATTATTCTTTTAGGATTGTAACTTTGTTGCCATCAGAAATGATGTCGTATAACCATTTATTAAATTTTAAAATAAAACGATGAAAAAACTTAAACTAACCTTGATTGCCCTTGCGCTTATGGTTCTGACTGTTGCCGTTCAGGCATCGGTGATATCGTATAAAAAAGACAGCGATGGCATAACCTGTAACCTTGATAAAGGCTTGATGAAAGTAAAAATTTGCTTCGACAATACGGTTGAGGTAAAATACACCATTTTACCGGTTTTTCTTGACAAACCTTCGCTGGTAATTACCAATGAATGGAAAACTACGCCCGGATTTACTGTTACCGAGAATTCGAAAGAAATTGTAATCACAACTTCGGTACTGAAAATTGTGGTGAACCGTCAAAGTAACTCGATCAAATACACCGATTTAACCGGAAATGTGATACTTGCTGAAGATGATTCGCAAGGCAAAACCATGACTGAGGCCACCATTGCAGGTATCGATACGTACAATTGTTCTACGCAGTTCATTTCACCGGCTGACGAAGCGCTTTACGGGCTGGGCTGCCATCCTGAAGATTCACTTTCAATCAATTACAAAGGCCGCAACCAGGATTTGGCCATCAAATACATGACCGGCGCTATTCCGGTGATGTTGTCGACCAAAGGTTATGGCCTTTTCTGGGACAATTATTCGGCTTCCAATTTCTTCGGAGCTGAGGCCGGAAATACGCAGTTCAAATACGTTTCGGAAAGCGGAAGAATGGTCGATTACTATTTCATCTATGGTCCTGATTTCGATAATATTATAGCTTCTTTCCGCAATGCTTCCGGCAATGCACCGATGTTTCCGAAATGGGCTTTCGGCCTGTTCCAATCTCAGGACAGGTATAAAAGTCAGGCCGAAGTTTTATCGGTCAAAGACAAATACCGCAACAACAATATTCCGGTCGATTGCATCGTTCAGGACTGGTTTTACTGGGAACCCAACGTGATTGGCTCGCATGTAATGTTTCCTGAAAGGTATCCCAATCCGAAGGCCATGGTTGCTGAATTGCACAAGGCAAATATCCATGCCATGATTTCAATCTGGCCGGTAATGGCCAAAGGAACAAAGACTTACGATCAGATGGCACATTCAGGAGGAATGACCGACATCCTTTGGGACAACGTGATGACTCATACTTTTGATGGCTATTACGATGCACACAGCGTACAAGCCCGCGATTTATACTGGAAACAGGCCAAAGACAGCCTGATTGGCCGTTATGACTGGGACGCCTGGTGGGTTGATCAGTGTGAGCCTGACAATGGAATTTTGATGGATGCCCGCCGGAAAAGTAATTTTGCCATCGGCCGCGGAATTGATTACTTTAACACCTATTCACTGATGCATTCCGAAGGTTTATACACCCATTGGCGTAAAGATATTCCGAATAAACGTGCCTTTTTCCTGATTCGTCAGTCGTTTGCCGGCGAGCAGCGAAATGCCGCAACCTTATGGTCGTCAGATATTTCGTGTACATGGGCAGCTTATAAAAACCAGGTTCCGCAGGGAATTAACTCTTGTGCTTCGGGCATTCCTTTCTGGACTTCCGATATTGGTGGTTACCATTTTCATTGGAATGCTCCCGATTGGTCAGCGCCAATCAACCGCGAATTGTTTACCCGTTGGTTTCAATTCGGAACTTTCAGCCCTGTTTTCAGGATTCACGGGAAAGGCGAACGTGCCATTTTCTCCGACAACTGGGATGCTCCAACAAAAGCTATTCTCTTGAAATACGATAATTTACGTTATCGCTTGTTGCCATATATCTATTCATTGTCGTGGAAAGTAACCAGCGAAGGCTACACCATCATGCGTTCACTCGGATTCGATTTCAGAAACGACGAAGGAATTAAAAACATCCCGGATCAGTACATGTTTGGCCCGTCCATATTGGTGAATCCGGTAACTGCCCGCATGTACAGCCTTCCGAATGCCAAGAATATCAAGAAAGTACGAAAAGTATATCTTCCAAAAACAACCGGCTGGTACGATTTCTGGACTGGCAAACTGATTCCGGGCGGACAAACCATCGATGCCGCTGCTCCAATCGAAACGCTTCCGCTCTACATCAAAGCCGGATCGATTGTACCCATGGGACCCTATCTTCAATATGCCACCGAAAAAGTTGCCGACCCAATCGAACTGCGCGTGTACACCGGCGCCAATGCTGATTTTGTGCTTTACGAAGACGAAAACGACACCTATAATTACGAGCAGGGCAAATTCGCTACCATTGCAATGAACTGGAACGAAGCCGACAAAACCCTGACGATTAAAGACCGCAAAGGCGAATTCGCCGGAATGCTGAAAGATCGCACCTTCCGCGTTGTTTGGGTTAATGCTAAAAACGGAATCGGAATTGAACCTGCCAAACTGGCCGAAACTGTTTCGTATTCAGGAAAAGAAATAAAAATTAGTAAAAAATAAGTTGAGTATCTGGGTTCGTGCCTGATTTTCAAATGGATTCATTAAATAGTCATCGATTGTCATTAATTGTAGCTCGCAAGACTACAAGTGACAATTAGTGACTATTCAGTGATTCTATTTTTCAGAACGAAAATCTCATTCGGTAATGATTTGGATATCCATTCAAAATAATCTCTGATCAAACAAACACTAATAATATGAACAGTAGAATTGCAATTTCCATTTTCCTGATTTCCGTATTTCTGAATTCGGCGAAGGTGTTTGCACAAGCGACTTTACCCATTGTGGTAAAGGTGAATCAGCCCAAAGCTGCGATTCAACCTACCATGTGGGGTATTTTTTTTGAAGATATCAACTTAGCTGCCGATGGTGGAATTTATGCCGAGCTGGTCAAAAACCGTTCATTCGAATTTGCCAAGCCCTGGATGGGCTGGAGGATTCTGAAACCCGACACAACAACCGGCGTGTTGATCATTAACCGGAGTGAAACGAACCCAGCCAATCCGCGTTTTGCAAGGATTACGATTGGCGAAGGCGAAGCTTCTTTTGGCTTGTCAAACGAAGGATTCAGGGGAATGGGCATTAAAAAAGGAATGGTTTATCATTTTTCGGTGATGGCCCGTCAGCTGGAAGGTAGCTCGCTTAAAATGCGCATCGAACTGGTAAATCCCCAGGGAGAAATAATCGGGGCGACCAAACTAGCGCCGGAAGCAAAGGAATGGAGCAAAGGGATTGTTAGTTTTACTGCTACTGCCACCGAACCGAAGGCTAAACTGAACATTTGGTTCGAAGGAACTGGCTCCATCGATACAGACATGGTTTCGTTGTTTCCTGACGACACCTGGAAAAACCGCGCGGGTGGATTACGCGCTGATTTAGTGCAACTTCTGGCCGATTTGAAACCTGGATTTCTACGCTTCCCCGGTGGTTGCATTGTGGAAGGACGCGATTTGGAAAACCGATACCAATGGAAAAAAACGGTAGGAAAAGTGGAAGACCGCCACGTGATTGTGAATCGCTGGAATACCGAATTTAAACACCGTCTTACACCTGATTATTATCAGTCCTTTGGAATGGGCTTTTTCGAATATTTTCAACTGGCCGAAGATATCGGCGCCGAACCACTGCCAATTCTGAGCTGCGGCATGGCCTGCCAGTTCAATACTGCCGAAGTGGTTCCAATGGACGAACTCGATCCGTACATTCAGGATGCACTCGACCTGATTGAGTTTGCCAACGGAACGGCCGATTCGAAATGGGGAAAAGTTCGCGCTAAAATGGGCCATTCTGCTCCTTTTAACCTGAAAATGATTGGCGTAGGAAACGAGCAGTGGGGCGCTCAGTACATCGAACGTTACGAGGCTTTTGTGAAAATAATCAAGGCAAAATATCCTGAAATAAAGATTGTTACAGGCGTAGGCCCTTCACCCGACGGAAAATTCTTCGACTATGCTGCCAAAGAGTTGAAAAGACTCAAAGCCGAAATCGTTGACGAACATTATTATGCCAATCCGGAATGGTTTTTTCAGAATGCGACCCGCTACGATAACTACGACCGTAACAGCTACAAAATATTTGCCGGCGAATTTGCTGCTCAAAGTAAATTCACATGCAGTCCCGACAATCAGAACAACTGGAAATGCGCCTTGTCCGAAGCTGCTTTCATGACCGGATTGGAGCGCAATGCCGATGTGGTGAACCTTTGTTCGTATGCGCCGCTGTTTGCCCATGTTGAAGGCTGGCAATGGACTCCCGACCTGATTTGGTTCGATAACCTGAAGTCGTTTGGAACAACCAATTATTACGTTCAGAAAATGTTCTCGAACAACAAAGGCACTCAGGTTTTACCGATGCTGAAGCAAGAAAAACCACTCACCGGGCAGAACGGACTTTATGCATCAGCCGCTTTTGATCAGAATTCGAACGAAGTTATCCTGAAGTTGGTAAATTCAGGCGACAAAGCTCAAACAGCGAATGTGGTTTTGGAAAGCGCTAAAAAATTCGCTTCCAAAGGCAAACTGATTGTTCTGAAAAACGAGGATCTTACGAAGATCAATTCGCTGGATCAGCCTACGTTGGTAAGTCCGGTTGAACAGGAATTCATCCTAAAAGGAAAAACAGTCAAGCAGGAATTGGCGCCTTATTCGTTTACCGTGATCCGGATTAAACAGGTGAATTAGGCTGATTAAAATAATAAATTGAATATCCGTATCCTTGCCTAATGAGATTTTAGTTAGGATGAATATTGTCATTAAATAGTCATTCATTGTCACTTGTAGTCATTTGAGCTACAATCAATGACAATCAATGACACCAAATGACTTTTTTTGAATGTTAGGTATTCTATTGGATACTCATTAAAAATAAATAGCTTTCAATTTTTTAATCCATGCAAAAAGAAAATTTCAGACCTTAAAGCGAACAGTTTGCATCCGAATAGCTATAAATGTCATGCTGTTACAACAAAATCGCAAAAGGTTTCGACCAACGTTTCAGGCAACGATCGTTGAACCAACGAATAACTTAACTTATGAATAACTAAATCATTAAACTATGAAAAAAATTGCTTTTCTTTTTTTGATACTCAGTTCAGTAGTGCTTTTTGCGCAAAAGCCTGACCTGGCAAAAACCCCGCCGATGGGCTGGAATAGCTGGAATAAATTTGCTTGTAATGTGAGCGAAAAGCTCATTAAGGAAGCTGCTGACGCCATGATTTCGACGGGTATGAAAGACGCTGGTTATGAATATATTGTAATTGACGATTGCTGGCAGATTAAACGTGATGAACAAGGAAATATCGTTGCCGATCCTGAGCGCTTTCCTTCAGGAATAAAAGCTTTGGCCGACTATGTTCATTCAAAAGGTTTAAAGTTTGGTTTGTACTCGGATGCCGGAACCGGAACTTGTCAAAACCGGCCTGGCAGCAGTACTTTCGAAGAAAAAGATGCGAAGCAATACGCCGCCTGGGGTGTCGATTACCTGAAATACGACTGGTGCAACACCAATGGTCTGAATCAACAGGTTCAATATACCAAAATGGGCAAAGCGCTTGAGGCATCGGGCAGAGACATTGTTTTCAGTATGTGCGAATGGGGCGGCAGCAATCCCTGGTATTGGGCAAAAGATGTTGCACACTTATGGAGATCGACCGGTGATATTCAGGATTGCTGGGACTGTAAACGCGACTGGGGCGGCATGGGCTGGACATTGATTCTTGACCAGCAGGAAGGACTCGAAAAATATGCTGGTCCAGGTCATTGGAACGATCCTGATATGCTTGAAGTTGGTAACGGTGGCATGAAAGACAATGAAAACCGTTCACATTTTAGTTTCTGGTGTTTGCTGGCGGCTCCGCTGATGGCCGGAAACGACATCATGAACATGTCGGATGCTACCAAAGAGATTTTGACCAACAAGGAGGCCATTGCCGTTAACCAGGATGTATTGGGAATTCAGGGCAGTAAAAAATTGGATGAAGGTAATTTCGAAGTTTGGGTAAAACCATTAAAAGGTGGAGATTATGCTGTAATCCTTTTCAATCGCGGCGATCCGACGGTTAATGTAAATGTAAAATGGGCCGACTTTGGCATCAAAGGCAAATTCAAAGCCCGCGATTTGTGGAAAAAGTCCGACATCGGAGTTGTTGATGGGTTTAAAGGAGGCATTGAGAAACACGATGTATTATTTCTGAAGTTGATCAAACAATAAAGTTCCGTTTTTATAATTTAAGACCTGACTGGTTTTGAGAACCGGTCAGGTTTCCTGTTTTTTGCAGGATCGTCCTAAAAATTAGGTTAAAAATGAATATGAAACAAGTTATTCAGTTGTCGTTGGCTCTTTTACTGCTGTTTTCGGGAACAGGCTTTTCAAACGGAATCGCTAAGGTTGAAGGGAAGAAAGATCCGGCGAAAGCTAGTTACGTTGCACTTTCAGGAGAGGCGTTGCCAGGCGGAAACCCAGTTGAAGCAGATGGCAATATTCATCAATTCAATGCTCCGGCGCTGCATCTGCTCCGAACAAAGTCGAAATCGCAAAAAGGAACGGTTCTGCTGCTTCCCGGCGGTAGATATGAAGTTCTGAATACAAAAAATCAAGGTGCAAAAGCATCTCAATTCCTCAATTCGGAAGGTTTTGACGTAGCCATTCTCGAATATCATGTTGGCAAAAATTCACCACGCAATCTGGCGCTGACCGATGCTTTGAAGGCTTTCCGGCTGATCAAAGCCAATCAGAAATCGTTGGGTTTGACGGGTGGTCGGCTGGACATCATGGGCATCGCATCAGGCGGGCATTTGGCAGCACGAACGGTTCAGAAACTCAGCGAAAAGGAACAGCCCAACGATCTGATTTTGATTTCGCCCACGGACCTGAACGAAACTGCAAAAGGAACTGTTTTTCCGGAAGTGATGCCTCCAATTCAGCCAACGGCAAGGCTTTTCGTCACTTTTTCGGTCAACGATAACAAAGATTGGGTCCGAAGTTGCCAGGAATATGCAAAAACGTGGAAAGGCTACGATGGAGATGCGACTTTCAATTTGGTAAATGACAGTTCGTTTATTGCTGATAAAGACATTGATCCGCTGGATAGTCACCTGAAATTGGCTGGCCTTCTGAAAACATTTCTGGAATCGAAACCTGAAGCGGTAATTCCGGGTTCGAATCCGGCCACCATTCCGGTGGAAGGATACGCCAAACAACGCCATGCTGAAAAGGTCGAACTTCTTTCGAAGAACAAATACGATTTGATCCTGATCGGCAATTCGATTACTCACAACTTTGAAAAACCTGAATACCAACCCATCTGGAACCAATTTTTTGCACCGCGAAATGCCTTGAACCTTGGCACCAGCGCTTACCGTACCGAAAATTTAGTTTGGGAAATTCAGAATTGTGGTCTTGAAAACCAATCGCCCAAAGTGGTAATAGTTGAAATTGGCACCAACAATGTTGACGAGAAAAATTACCCAACGCGACATACCGCTGGCCAGTTGGCCGGAGGAATTGAAACCATCGTGAAACTGTTGCGCGAAAAACTTCCGGACACCAAAATCATTGTGCTTCGGTGTTTTCCGGGTTGTTACGGTGGCCCAAATCCTACTTCGCACCGATTGATTCTCGAACGCGCTTCGGAGATAGTTTCGAAACTTGCCGACGGAAAACACATCTTCTATTGCGATGTAAATCATGTGTTTCTGAATTTAGATGGTTCGATCAACCACGAGAGGATGGGCGACTGGCTGCACCCGACACCTGCCGGAGCCAAAGCCTGGGCACAAGCCATGGAACCGCTGCTCTCCGAACTGATGGGCGACAAATCACTCGATACCGATTTACCGGCAAACAGCGCTGTTGTTCCGGTGTCGAAGCTCGAAAACGACAGCTACGACTGGTGGGCGCGCCATGCCGATGTTATGCGCATCAAAGATTCGATCAATCCTGAAATTGTTCTGATCGGCAATTCAATTACTCATTTCTGGGGCGGCGAACCGAAATTGAAATCTGCCGATGGAAAACCCCGAATTCCGAATGGTCCAACTACCTGGGCTTCCCTATTTGGTAATTACCGCGTACTGAACCTCGGTTTCGGCTGGGACCGCACTCAAAATGTTCTTTGGCGGCTCGATCACGGCGAGCTCGACGGACTTCATCCACGGAAGGTAATTATCGACCTTGGCACCAACAATACCAGTCAGACGGAAAATGCACGAATGAACACCGCTTCCGAAATTGTGGAAGGCATCCGTGCCGTTTGTATGCGCGTCCGCTCCAAAGTTCCGGGAGCAAAAATCATTTTGATGGCCGTTTTTCCACGCGAAGAAAAACCGACTCATCCGCGCCGGATACTAATCGGCGAGATCAACAAACTGCTGGAAGCATTCACCAACGAAAACAACATCGATTTTGTGGATATTGGCTCCAAAATGCTCGCTCCCGATGGCACTTTGCCGCGCGAAATAGCCAATGATTTCTGCCATCCGACTGAAAAAGGCTACCAAATCTGGGTCAACGAAATCCGTGAAATGGTTGACGAACCCTAGAAATGAATTGAACGTTGGTAAAGCTTTACATCGCTGTTTTTGTTACGAATGGTTGAA
>Ga0302296_1001020_pt1 | contig 21359 bp, 10 predicted proteins | sample III_Fen_N3_1_FD_194546 | JGI IMG/M metagenome (GOLD analysis project Ga0302296, IMG submission 194546) | Peat permafrost microbial communities from Stordalen Mire near Abisko, Sweden - III_Fen_N3_1 | ecosystem: Environmental > Terrestrial > Soil > Wetlands > Permafrost | place: Sweden: Abisko...
CGAATGCAATTTATTATCGGAATTCATTCAATGTTAAAAGCAATTTCATAACCACCAACCAGAATTTTTATGAAGCTGAAGTTGCGGGACTCGACTTTACCAAAACCGAAGAAACCCTGAATACAGTAAACGGCTGGGTAAATGCCAAAACCAACGGGAAAATTGATAAAATCATCGAAAAGGTAGATCCGCGAGATGTGATGTACCTCTTGAATGCGATCTATTTCAATGGTGAGTGGAAATATCGTTTTGATGCACAAGAAACTACTGATATGTCGTTCACCAAAGAAGACAAATCGGTGATACAGGTGCCTACCATGACCATCGAAAACCCGTACAATTATTACAGCGATCGAAACTTTCAACTGCTCGAAATGCCTTATGGAAGCGGCAAGTATTCGATGCTGATCTTTTTACCGGCCTCAGGAAAAAACACCGACGATGTGATTTCGCTGATGACGGCGGATCATGTAACCGACTGGATTTCGCAACTAACTGAGCAAAAGAAAAAGGTGTATTTACCCAAATTCGAATTCAAATTTGATAAAAGTCTGGTCGATAACCTGAAAGCTTTGGGTATGACTGACGCTTTTGATAATGGGAAAGCAAACCTGAGTGGAATTTCGGATGATGCAAAATTGGTGATTTCGGAAGTGATGCACAAAACATACATAAAAGTTGATGAACGGGGAACCGAAGCAGCTGCTGTTACCGGAATTACGATAAGAACCAATGCCATCGGTCCTGAAGAAAATACCTTCAGGGCCGATCACCCGTTTGTATTTGCGATCCGCGAAAAAGACACCCAAGCCATTTTATTTATCGGCAAAGTCATGGATCCGTCACAGAATTAGAAGCCCGAAACACGAGAAACAAGTTGCCGGATGTAGTGATTTTCAATCTCCGTTTTCTTATTGACATTCGTTAGGCATAAAATCAGGACTCTAATTCCAAATATTGGCGTATTTTTTGGAATCAAAGTCCTAATTTTGGCTTAATTTTTGGAATTAGCTGATTTTTCTATCCTAAAAACATTTCTTTCCCATTGCCTCCTTCGCTAACTTACCAAAAAACACTACCAACGTTTAATCCTATTTTAACAACGTTTAATCAAAAAACAATATTTTCCCTTTTTCGGAATACTACTTTTAAAACCTGAATATATAAGATAGATTAAACTTGAATATCAAAGGATTAACATCAGGCTTACGAAGTCTAATAGGCGATAACCGGTATTTTATTATCCCGTTTGTTTTATTTTGCATAATAGGTTTTTCCCTTTTATCAATCTATGGAAACACACGATTGTTCCTTGATATTAACCGGTTATATTCACAGTTTGCCGATCATTTTTTCCTGATGGTGACCAATTTAGGAGATGGCGCCATTCCGTATATTCTCGTATTTGTACTGCTATGGGTTTCGTTTCGCGAAGCACTTACATTTCTGATAATAACCATCTTACTTACTATTTTGGTGACTATTCTTAAGAGATATTTCTTTCCTGAAATTCACCGGCCAGTGTTTTATTTCGAGTTTTTTGAGAAAATTCGGATTCTGAAGGGTTATGATCCTCCAGCGTTGTTTTCCTTCCCTTCAGGTCATTCGGCAACCGCTTTTAGTGTTTTCTTCTATATTTCCATTCTGGCAAAAAACCATCTGACAAAATTCCTATTGTTTTGCAGCGCTTTGCTGGTAAGCTTTTCGCGCATTTATATTTCGGCACATTTCCCGGCCGATGTACTTGCTGGTTCATGTATCGCCATGTTTTTGACCATTTTATGTTACTGTTTGAGCCGAAACCTTAAATACGATTGGATCGACAAGCGAATCACATTTGTACCAAATATTTTCCCCAGAATTAAAACCGCATGATTAAAAATATTTCAGTCGAAAACCGTATTCGTATTTTAATCATCCTGTTATCGCTTCTTGCGTTTCTTTCATTTAACGGCCTGGTCCATCTCTTCGACTGGGATGAAATCAATTTTGCGGAATCAGCCCGCGAAATGATTGTGACCGGCAATTATAGCACCGTACAAATCAACTTTATGCCATTTTGGGAAAAACCTCCGTTATTTATCTGGATGCAGGTTTTAAGTATGAAAATGTTTGGAATCAACGAGTTTGCTGCGCGGTTTCCCAATGCGATCTGTGGGATGATTAGCCTTCTCGTCCTCTTCGAATTCGGGAAAAAACTTAAGAATTATCAATTTGGAGTAATTTGGGCAATAACTTTCGGTGCATCGGTCCTGCCTTTCCTTTATTTTAAATCAGGAATCATCGATCCGTGGTTTAACTTATTTATCTTCTCGGCAATATATCTTGGATACCAATACATTAACCAAAGAGAAAATAGTCAAAAGAGTTCCATGAGTATACTTCTTTCCGCAATTATTTTAGGCTTGGCCGTGCTTACAAAAGGTCCGGTAGCCATTCTATTGTTTGGAACAACGGTGATGACGTACCTGACTATCGAACGAAAATTCAAATGGCTGAAATGGTCTGATATCCTGATGTTTTCTTTTGTTCTTATAATCACCGGAGGAGCGTATCACCTCTATCAAATCCTTTCGGGAAACTGGAAACTGGTTAGCGATTTTTTTGTTTACCAGATGACCCTGATGAAGACCGAAGATGCCGGACACGGAGGAAGTATTTTTTATCATCCGGTGGTTTTATTTGTTGGCGTTTTTCCAACGTCTATTATAGCTTTGCGTGCTTTCTTTGCCAAAAGCGCCGGAAACAATAACTTCCGCAAGCTAATGATTATTCTGTTTCTTGTTGTACTTATCATTTTCTCATTGGTCAAAACAAAGATTGTTCATTATAGCTCGCTGTGTTACATTCCGTTGGCATACCTTGCAGCCGTTTCAATTTACAATATTTATACGAATAGAAGCAAAATAACCGTTTGGGAAAAAGCGCTGATTGCAGGTATCGGATTTGTTTTTGCCATCAGTCCCGGAATCATACAATGGATCGCCACTCTTCCTGCTGAAACACTGCAACGATTTATTAAAGACGACTTTGCGATCGCCTGCATCGGAAGTTCGGTTCAATGGAATGGCTACGAGTACCTCTTCGGGGCAGGGTTCATGCTGATTCTGGTCATATCCTTTTTTTTTATGAAAGGAATCAGGCAAATGGCAATGTTGTATGGAAGTACCCTGGCATTTGTTTTTCTTTTCATGCTTATCCTTCTTCCAAAAATCGAAAAATACTCACAGGGGCCGGCTATTGAGTTTATTTCTTCCATGAAAGACAAGCCAGTCTGGGTTTCGACATTGGATTATAAAAGCTATGCACCTTATTTTTACTCCGGAAAGCCTGCCAGAGCCACCAACCCCGGGGATGAACAGGAATTTCTTATAACTGGCAAAACGAACAGGGATGTTTATTTTGTAATAAAAATAACTTCCTTGCATTCCATACTCGAACAGTATCCACAACTTGTTCTGGCCGAAAAAAAAGGTGGATTTGGTTTACTTAAGCGGACGGTTCAGAAATAATCGCCTCAGAAACCTGAAACACGTTGGAACAAAATACACCGGAAACTACAACTGCGTTTCAGCCTGAAAAATAATATTGAACATTTGTAATTATACATTTTGATTGGGTACTTATCCTTTCATCAAACAAGCCTCATCTTGACCCATGTCGAACAAATTTACAAACAAAAAAATAAACGTATGATCAAATTCAGATTCATCCTGATCATTGCATTTTTGCAATTGTCATGGATCGGTTTTAGCCAGAATGTTCTATCACAGCCTGCTCCGGTTGATCCGGCAGCAAGGGTCGGAAAACTCGACAATGGAATTACCTATTACATTCGTCACAACGAAGAGCCTAAAGAACGGGCAAGTTTTTACATCATTCAAAATGTAGGCGCTTTACTCGAAAACGACGACCAAAACGGCCTTGCCCACTTTCTTGAACACATGTCGTTTAATGGCACCCAGCATTTCCCTGGAAAAGGAATCATCAATATGCTCGAAAAACACGGAGTGTCTTTTGGCCGCAACATCAATGCCTATACCAGCTTTGGCGAAACGGTTTACAACCTCAGCGATGTTCCGGTAAAAAGCGAAGGCCTGGTCGATTCGTGCCTGCTTGTTTTAAATGATTGGGCGAATCATCTTTTGCTTACCGATAAGGAAATTGACGACGAACGCGGTGTGATTACCGAAGAATGGCGTACCGGACGAAATGCCGATCGTCGCATGTTTAACCAGTATGTGAAGGTCTTACTCCAGGGCTCGAAATATACAAAACGCGATGTGATCGGCGATACAAGTGTGATCAAAAATTTTAAATACGAAACTCTTCGTAATTTCTATCACACCTGGTACCGCACCGATTTACAAGCTATTGCCATTATTGGCGACATCGATGTCGATGCCGTTGAACAGAAAGTGAAGGCTTTGTTCTCGAAAATTGAAGCCGTACAAAATCCACCAAAACGTGAGTTTTACGAAGTTCCTGAAAACAAAGAACCCTTATATGTTCTTACAACCGATAAAGAGGCTTCCAGTTACGAAGTAAACCTGTACATCAAGCACAAAGCCACAGCTCCAGCCGAAAAAAACCTGAATTATCTTCGCGAAAAAACCATTCAGGCTTTATTTGGAATGATGACCCGCGACCGCATCAACGAACTGTTGCAGAAAGGAGTACCACCGTTCGTAACTGGAAGTATCAGTTATGGTAGCTTTGTTGACGGATATGATGTGCTTAACATAGAGGCAACAGCCAAACCCGATCAGGACGATGTCGCTTTTAAATCAATCTATACCGAATCTCAGCGGATTTACCAACATGGTTTTACACCCGGCGAACTCGAACGGGCCAAAACCAATATGCTTACTTCGCTTGAAAGCCGCTACAAACAACGCGATAAAATAAATAACGACCTTTATGCCAGGGATTTTAAAGGTTATTACATCGAAAACGAACCGTTGACTTCAATTGATTTCGACTGGGATTTTGCCCAGAAGATTTTACCAACCATCTCGGTTGAAGAAGTATCGGCCAAAGCAAAACGATGGATGACTCCCGAAAATCGCGTAGTTGTAATCATGGGGCCTGATAAACCTGAAGCCAAACATCTTTCGAAAGAACAGGCATTTGCAATAATTGACGACCTTGAAAAAAGTCAGGTTGAACCCTACTCCGACAAGGCAGTATCTTCGAACCTGATTAGTAAAGAGCTTAAGGGTTCCAAAATTAAACGTACCAAAAATCTTCCTGAATTTAATGCCGTTGAATGGACTTTAGGCAACCATGCCAAAGTGGTTTTCCGTCAGGCCGACTACGAAAAAGACCAGGTTTCGCTTATTGCCATCAGCAATGGTGGAGGTTCGAAAGTTAACGACGACAAAATGGCTTCGGCTTTGATGTTGAACCAGTTCATCGGTGCATTCGGCGTTGGCGATTACGATGCAACCGCCCTGAAAAAAGTTCTAACCGGGAAAAAGGCAAGTATGAGTGTAAGTTTAACCGGTCTGAATGAAACATTCAACGGATCGAGCACTCCAAAAGATTTTGAAACAATGATGCAACTGTTGTACCTGCAATTCGAAAATCCACGGTTCGATAAGGAAGCTTACGAGGCGCTACTCGGACGTTTCAAAGCTTACATTGCCAACGTGGCCAACAATCCGCAGAAGATCATGAGCGACTCGCTGCAATTGATCATGACCTGTAAAAATCCGCGCACCAAGCTAATGACCCCGGCTACGCTGGACGAAATTTCGCTGGAACAAATAGAAGCCATTTACAAAGACCGTTTTGTTGATGCCGGTGACTTTACCTACTTTATTGTTGGTAATATCGACGAAGCTACCGCTAAAACCATGGCCGAAAAATACATCGGTTCGCTTACTAATTTGCATAGAAAAGAAACCTGGATCGACCGCAAGGTTGAAGGGCCAAAAGGAAAAACTATCCGCGAAATTGAAATACCAATTGAAGTTAAAAAGGCAACAGTTTATGTTGACTACAATGCAAAAATGGATTATACTCCTGAACAAAACCTTCTGTTGAGCGTGTTCCGCGACATTCTGAACCTCCGTTACATCGATGAAATCCGCGAAAAAGAAGGTGGAACTTACGGTGTACATGTCACGGCCAGTTCGTCAAAATATCCAAAGGCCGAAAAAGACCTAACTCTGATGTTTGATACCGACCCTGCAAAAGCGCAGTACCTGAAATCGATTCTCTACCGCGAAATTGACAAAATTGTAGAGAATGGTCCAACAGCTACGGATCTGGACAAGGCAGTTGAAAGCCTTCTGAAAAACAGGGAACAATCAAAACTTCATAATAGTTACTGGATGCAGGCTTTAAATACCTATTACACGTATTCATTTAATCCGGCGACTTCCGAAAACTATGAAAACATCCTTAAAAAAATGACCATTGCCCAGGTACAGCAATTTGCCAAAACGTTTGTGTCAAAAGCGGATGTGGTCGATCTTATTTTCAAACAAAAAGCACAATAAAAAATCACAGCCAAGCTTTTACAAAAACCCCTTCATTGATATTCAGTGAAGGGGGTTTTTTCATTTGACCTCTGGAAATTCGCAAAACAGTCATTCGTTCGTATATAGTTGCCTTATTCTACAATCAATTTTCGGGTCTGTTTATAATCTGAAGTAAAAATGGAATAGAGGTAAACGCCACTCTTTAATCCTTTTCTTTCAAGTATAACTTCATGTTTCCCTTGTTCAAACTGTCTATCAGCAAGTTTCTCCATCGATTTTCCTGAAAGATCATATACCTCAATTGTTACATTTTCTCTTCGAGGCATATAAAATGAAATACGGGTAGAACTTGTCATCGGATTAGGATAGTTTCCAACGAGGACAGGATTACTTTCAGAAATTTCAATAGCAGAAGTAACAATAGTTGCTCCGGCATTGGTGGAATATTCGGAATTGGAGGATGCTCCAGTAGCTTTTATCCGGTAAGTATAAGCGATTCCGGCAGTAACACTTTTGTCGGAATAGGTTACTACATCAGCTAATGTTGTGCCAATCGAGGTAAAGTTGGTTGAGTTACCTTCGGCGCGTTCAACAACAAAACCAGTTTCATTGGTAGCATTATCTTTCCAACTAAGTACAATAACATCAGAACCGACCGTGGCCGTTAAACCCGAAGGGGCATTAACAACTTCGATTACCTGGATAACACTGGTAGCTATGTTGCTAAAGTCGGAAACAGAATTACTTCCTATCGCTTTAACTCTGTAAGTGTAGTTGACGCCAGCAGTTACATTGGCATCGGAATAGGTAGTTGCATTTGCATCTAAACTGGCCAAAGCTGTATATTTAGTTGAGTTACCTTCGGCGCGTTCGATCACAAAACCTGTTTCATTGGTCGAATTATCTGTCCATTTTAGCACAATAACAGTTGAACCCGCAGTAACAGTTAACCCCGAAGGAGCTTTAACAACAACTAACGGAATAGTAATAAATACATTATTGCTAAAATCGGAACTCACCTGATCGCTAACGGCTTTCACCCGGTATGTGTATGGCATGTTGGCGCCGGCGCTATTATCGGTATACGTTTGCACATTTGCACCTAAGCTGGCCAAGAGAGTGAAATTTGCAGAATTTACATCGCTTCGTTCCACAACAAAACCAGTTTCATTGCTGGCATTATCCTTCCACGACAATACAATGGCATTGTTTTCAACTTTAGCCGTCAGTTCGGATGGAGCGATTACCGAAACCAAAAGGGGAATAGTTGCCGTTGAAGTATTGCTGTAATCGGAACTTATGTTCGTTCCGATGGCTTTAATCCTGTATGTATAGGCAATTCCGGCGACAGCTGTGTTGTCGGAGAAAGTAACGACATTGGCTAAGGTTGTGCCAACAGAGGTGAAGTTGGTTGAATTACCTTCGGCGCGTTCGATCACAAAACCTGTTTCATTGGTCGAATTATCTGTCCAGCTTAAAACCACCTGAGTCTTGTCTGGTGTTGCGTTAAGTTGCGAAGGAGCAGATACGGTCACGGTAGGTTGGCTATCGGACAGAATTTCCCATTTAATTTCGGATACACTGACATTCCCGGAGGTAGCATTTAAGTCGGTAGGAGTTACGGTGACGTCATTCCCCGATTTTGTCATAATGATATATTGAAGTATGGTCTTAGCTCCTTTCGAGTCGGTTGTAGTGGTAACTTTTTTTATCCGGAGCGCATCCATTTTTTTCCCATCCGGGAAAGTAACGACACCATACCCATCAACCGTTAGTGTTTCATCAACCGTTTGAGATGAATTGTTTGGAACATCTCCAAAACCGGGAATGCTGACTACTGAATTAAAATTCTGTGTGCCACTGTACGTATTTGAATACCCCATTTGGATTGGAAATTTATAACTGACATAAAGGGGTGAGAATTTAATTTTCGTTGTTATGTTTCCTATCGAGGAAGCTCCCGTAACAACACAACCATTCGTTACATATTCCGAACCCAATGAATTGTAAATCCAGGTTTTGTTATAGTTTCCATCTACAAGTGTTTCGTAATAACTAACATACTGCGCATCAGGAAAATCAGCAGCATAAGCCGATGTGCTTACAGGTTCTGATTTTACGACATATTCTGTTGTACTAACAAGTCCACTAAAATCCCAACTGGTTTGTCCGGTTGTTCCAATGTTCACGGTTTTGGTAGTAGCATCGTGATATGAAGTGTATTTACCTCCGGTTTTTACAAATGGTTCAACATCACTGCTTGAGATGGTAATTTGACCATAAGAAGGGAGAATGGCAAAAAATACTGAAAGGCCGACTAAAAATTTTAAAAAGGTAGAATTTGTCATAACATGAAAATTAGAGGATTAATAAATATTTTAAATTTAAAATCAACACACCAACAAGGTTACAAGCGAAAATAGAAGTTATAATTAGTACTCTTTCTCCGTATATGTACTGATTTGAATCCGTACAGGTAGGTATTTTATGCAAAACGGGCAAAATGGAGTGAAGTTCTATCCTGAATAATTTATCAGGCGATGAAATACAAGTAGCTTTTCTCAAATCAATGCAAAAATGTCAGGAGAAATTCCCTGAACCATACTATTGGGGCAATATTTATTAAGCTGGATTAAAGTGTTTCTTTTTTTGCATAAATATGAGTTGTGAAATGCGGCGAACAGTAACAATCTTGTTACTATATTTGTAGTGCAATAACCAATCGAAAATACGATGCCCGAAGTTTTCAGAATGTTTGGAATGCGCTTTTTTTTGCAAACGAGCATTTGCCCATACAGATACACGTCCAGAATGCAGATGGAAGAGCCAAGTTTCAAATTTCGCCTAAAGTAAAATTATTGGCAAACAAAGGATTAAAGTCCTCTGACTTAAAACTGGCAGAAGCGGTTATTGAAGAAAACGAAACAATCCTTATAAAAGTATGGGAGGTATTTCATGGAAAAGCAGAGTAATTTGAAAATAGAAAAGGTATGGTTTGATGATGAAAACATCTATATCCTTACGAACGATGGGACGCAAAAAAATCATCCACTGCGTTGGTTCGACAGGCTATGGAATGCAACCGCCGAACAACGCCAACGATATGAGTTAAGCAGCTGGGGAGACTCTATTCGTTGGCCGGAATTGGACGAGGATTTAAGCCTGGAGGGTTTTTACACGTTCAACAAGGACGAGATAGAAAAAGAAGAAAACAAGGTGTCGCACGTGTTTAGCCAATTCCCGGCCATAAACATTTCGAAGTTTGCCGAACGGGCTAAAATTAACCGCAGTTTGCTGGCAAGTTACGTTTGCAACGAGAAGAAACCTGAAACCAAAAATAAAAAACAAATCGAAGCCGCATTGCACCAACTCGGCAAAGATCTATTAGCGGTTAAATTGTAGATCGACCTTTGGAATCATCGGAATAATTGTCCTTCAATCTTGTCTGACCGTCCAATGATATTTTCAATTAATTCATACTTACGATCACGTAATTCCTAATGACGATCATTTAATTTATAATATCGATAATTTAAGGAAGTATTTACTGAACTCTTTCTTCACATGGAGGGTTAAGTCTGCTGGCTTTGGGTTGACTAATGAAATAATTTGGGTGGCAGTTGCTATTCACCTAACATTTGAGGGAGTTAACATTGTAATTCCCGATATCGGATTGAACCAAACTATTGAAAAAAAGGCCGTCCCAAAATGAATTGAGACGGCCTTTACTATTATTACTACTATTATTAAAATTTATCCCAGAATAATTTGGTTGAAGGAAGATCTCCACCAATGGCTGCTGCTGCAGCGGCGTAGTTGTCCTTGTTGTATTTCACCTCATCAAATGGATAAGGATATCTTACTGGAATATCAGAATATGTCATATCTTGAGGAGGTGTCAGAATTGGAAAGTCAAGTCTTCTCCATTCAGCATAACTTTCATATCCTTCGTCGTAGAGAGCAATCCATTTTTGAGTGCCGATCTTTTGTTTCCAAGTGCCAGTACTTGTTGTGTATGCAACAGTTGGTTGAGCTAAATAGGTAGCGATATCTTCTGCGCTTACTTTCCAATGCTCCAAATTTGCAGTAATAGCATTGTTGTAATGACTTTCAGCAGTACCGGTAACTCCACCAAGTCCGCGTTCAGCGGCTTCGGCCAATAAAAATTCGACTTCAGAATAATCTAAAATAATTGCCGGATAATCGATACTTTGAAGGATGCTGTTGAAATTTGAAAATTTACTATAACTACTGGCAGCTTTAAGTCCATAAGTCAGACCTACAAAGGCGCCCTTGTATTTTGTAAACCAGATCGCGCGGCGTGGGTCATTAACTGAATTCATGATGTTAATTAATGTTTTAGCAGGCACATAGTCTTTCGGTCGGGCATTTATAACAGCCCAGTCATAGTAACAGCCCACATAAGGAGCAGTTCCTGTAGGTGTAAAGATCGCACTTTCAGATTCATCGGTATATAAACCTGACGCAATCGCTTCCTTTACCATGGTGCTAGCCTTTGCTGCATCCGAATCCGAGATGCGTAATGCAAAACGTAATTTCAGGGAACTGGCAAAAAGCTTCCAACTAGTAATATCGCTTTTATATAAAATATCGGCATCTCCGAACCCTTCACTGGCATCGGTCAAATTCGTAATCGAACTTGAAAGTTGATCAATCATTGCATAGTAAACTGTTTTTGCATCATCGTATTTTGGACGACTATTGGCACTTCCCAAGTTTGCTTCAGTGTATGGAACATTTCCAAACACATCGACTAACAATTGATAAGAATAAGCCTCTAAAACACCAATGATAGCCAATTGGTTTGCTTTTTTACCTGCATCGGCAAAATCTGTTGCGTTGATCAGTTTTTTTGCTTCTTCAAGATTTGTTAATACATCACGATAGATTACGCCCCAATGAGCATCAGGAAGTTTTCTGTCTGAAAAATTGTATCGGCTTTCGGTGACGTAGGTCACTTCTGAGTGATACTGAGTTAGCAGTCGGCTGATATTATAATTTGTATTGAGGGATGTCACCTGAGTAAACAGGTTTATCTCAGATGTTGTAATTAAAGATGCTGGTGTGACTACTGTAGCACTTTTCGGATCAACGTTGTCGGGAAGCCCACATGATGTAACCGTCACAACAAGTAGCAATAAGAAACTTTTTATTTTTGTTTTCATTATTATCTTTTTTATTTATTAAAAAACATAAATCATTTTCAAATTATCCATGCAGTTAGCATTAATTGAATTTTTGAAGGAGATTTTCATTTTTCAATAGGATTATATTATAAACCTAATGAAATATTAAATCCAACTGTCCGCACTGATGGATAGGTTCCATCCGCAATCCCTTGAATATTTCCAGCGCTCATATTGGTTTCAGGATCGAAGTAGGGTGTGTTTTTATGAATAATCCATAAATTACGACCTACAAGCGAGGCTGAAATTTTTGTGAATGGTGTTTTTCCAATCAGTTTTTTAGGAATGCTATAGCTCAAAGAAACCTCCCTAAGCTTTACATACGAAGCGTCATAAACATAGGCAGCTGTAGGGATATTGTCATAAAGCCATGCTCCATACCAATCGCTGGCATCGATATAAGTTGTATTCGGTTTCCCATCGGCATAAACAGCATTTAATTTCACTCCACCACCATCAGCAACCGGATCACGTTTTGGTTTGCCTTTTTCATTCAGTCCGGCTGTTTCAGCAAATAAACCTGTTGCAACCCCGTATTTTTGGTCAACGGAATACACATGTCCACCTTGAGAAATATCGACCAGGAAATAAAGGGCAAGACCTTTATAAGTGAACGTGTTTGCAATTCCACCAGTCCAATTTGGGGAAACTGAACCAAGTAATGCATCTGTAACATTTGAACCATCAGCATTTGTTTGGTATAAGTAATGTCCATCAGCATCAACAGTAGGTTTCCCGTTAGTATAAACAAAATTTGTTCCGCGTAACTGGCCATAAGACATGCCTTTTACAATATTTGTACTAACATCCCAGGATGAAGAGAGAAGGATGTTGCTGACGCCTTCATAAAGATCTATAACTTTATTCACGTTTTTCGTCCAGTTTACATTCATATCCCATGAAAATTGGCCAACTTTTACCGGCGTGGCATTAAAAGATATTTCAATACCCTTATTTTCCATCTCTCCGGCATTTACATATTGTCTGTTAACACCGGATGCACGGCTAATACTTACTGGCATAATCTGGTCAACTGTATTGGTTTTGTAAAACGAAACATCTAATCCAATCCTTCTTTCCAGAAAACTTACTTCAAGTCCGGTTTCCCAGCTCTTTGTTTTTTCTGGTTTTAGGTTTGTATTGTTGCTTGTGGTTGGCACCGAAAATACTCCTAGTGATGACCAGTTTGCCGATTTGTCGTAAGAAGGATAAATACTGTAAGCTGGGGCACCACTACCTACCTGTGCATAATTCAATCTGAATTTTGCAAATGATAAAGCTTTTATACTTTTTAATGCAGGCAATTCTGAAAGTATCCAACTGGTTGAGATAGATGGATAGAAATAGGTGTTATTCCCGCTTGGTAATGTAGATGATTTATCTGCCCGTCCAGTAAGATCCAAATAAACGAAATTATTATATCCTAATGAATAACTGGCATAAACACTGTTTACTCCAACCAACTGATCTGATTCTGTTGTTGAAATAGGAGATTTTGAATTCATCAGGTTATAAAAATTTGGAACCTGTAATCCTCCAACGGTTGTTCCATAAGTTGAATTAGCTTCCGTTCTTCTTCTGCTTATACCTAATAATCCGTTGGAAGTAAATTTTCCAAATGTGTTATTTGACCGCAACATTACATCATAGTTGGTTTCCTTGAATGTGCGCAAATATTTTTGATATTGTGATGTTTGATTACTGCCCATTGCAATACGTTCTTCCTGTATTTCAGTATAGAAATCGGTAGAAGCACGACCTTCAAGTGATAACCACTTTAAAAATTGGTATTTACCATTGATATATCCAAACATACGATCTCTTCCGTCGGTTTCATAGTTGACTAACCTTGTCCAGTAAATATTATTGTGGAATATTGGCGACAGGTCATTATAGTATGAGTAATTCCATGTTCGTTGGGTTCCATCAGCAGATTTGTAATATTTTTTCAGATCATAAATGTCCACATTTGTTTGAAACCACTGTCCTAAAGATTGCATTGGATTTCCAGGGTCATAACCAGTTCCGTAGCGGCCAGTATTGTTATCATTTGTATATAAAACATTTGCATCGAAGGATAATTTAGGCGTGAATTTATAGGAGCCAGAGAAATTAATGGTATTCTTTTTCATTTCACTGTTTGGCATAATTCCACCTTCTGATAAATTTGTGTAAGATAAACGAAATGTTCCTTTGTCATTACCACCATCAATAGCAACATTATTACTTTTTTTCACACCAGTTTCAAAAAAGTCGCGAATGTCATGTTTTGCTGCTACCCATGGAACTTTTTTCAAATAGTTCGCTTTATCAAGCGGATCCAGTCCTTTCCAGTCAATAACCATTAAATTCGGATCAAATTTTGCTCCCCATGATGCATCTTCTGATGTAGGAACAATCAGATCTTCTTTTCCATCTCCATCCAAATCAGAATAGAAAAAATAGCCGGTTGGATCTTCATAATAAGCGCCATAACCAGCGCCATATTCTTTTTGAATACGAGGAAGAGTTGATTTGTCTGCGGTTGTAAATAAAAGACCTGAATTTATGCTTAATCCAATGCCTTTACTTTTAGCCGATCCTTTTTTTGTAGTGATTAAAACCACACCATTAGCAGCTCTGGATCCATATAAAGCAGTTGATGCAGCTCCCTTTAGTATTGACACAGATTCAATATCTTCTGCATTAATGTCGGATGCTGAATTCCCATAATCATAACCTCCCAGGCCGTTTGCAACATCTGTTGAATTTGAAATACTGTTATCAAGTGGTACACCGTCAATTACAAACATAGCCTGATTACTTCCGGTTAAGGATTTATTACCACGAATCAGAATATTGGTGGATCCTCCCATTGTACTGGCTTGTTTAATTTGAACACCAGATACTTTTCCGGAAATAGCATTGACAAAGTTGGACTCTTTAGCTTGTCCAATATCGCCTTTAACTTCCTGAACGGAATATCCCAAAGCCTTCTTTTCTCTTTTTATACCCAAGGCTGTGACAATAACTTCGTCAACCGAAATTCTTTCAGGAGACAGTTTTACATCAATAGTTGATTGATTGTTAATGGCTACTTCCTGAGTAGTCATACCTACAAAAGAGAATACCAAGATTTTACTATCCTGAGGAACTTTCAATCTGAACACTCCATCCATGTCTGAGATAGCCCCTAATGTCGTTCCTTTTACTGAAACTGTAACCCCAGGAATAGCACCTCCATCATCGGCTGATGTTATTTTCCCGGTGATCTCCTTGGTTTGAGCAAGCAAGACTTGCAAACCAATTGCAAAGAATGCAAATAATAACGCGATTTTTTTCATGTAAAATAGTTTTAAATTAAACAGCATAAATTTTTTTAATGAAAAATAAGGTAGGTAAAAGCTAATCTAAAATTTCCCCGTTTATTGTTTTTCTACCTACAATAAACTGTAAACTTGATTCCCCCAAATCAAATATACCGGGTATTTAAATAAGATTTTTAAGATCCCCCTTTCGAAGAACCATTATCCAGAGAAACCTGGATATTCATTCATAAGAAAAATTTAAAAGAATGTGAATAGGAAGGTTCTCTCAAAATAAAACAATAAAACTCTATAGTGCTTTGTGTAAGCAACAGGTAATTCTAACCTCTGATATAGAAAAAGCCGACAAATATTATATCGGCTCTTCCTGTATCATAAGATGTTAAGTCTAATTCTTATCCCACCAAATACGACTTGTTATAGTAAGACCGGCAGGCATATTCGCACCATTATATAGCCTTTCACTTTGTGGATAAGGTAATCTGCGAGGAATTTCAGTAGTAACCGCACCCTTAGCAAGAGCCAAAGTTGGATATCCGGTTCTTCTCCAATCCGTCCATGTTTCTATCTGAAGGAATGAACTCAGATATTTTTGATCGATAATTTTCTCCAAAGTTATGGTTGCAGCTGTAATTGAGTTCGTTGCAAACCAAGTTGCATCATACACTCCTTCACGGTTAAGAGACGATTTTAAACCGGCATTGTATGCTGCGACTGCACGTGGAATGTCGTTTGTTTTGAAACTTGCCTCTGCTTCAATGAATTTAACTTCAGCAAACGACATTAAATAAACAGTGCTATTTATTGAAGCATAATTAACTCCAATGCCGGAAGCGCTTGAATTAGACTCTCCTGATGCAGAACCAACACTCCCATCAAAATAGACAGCTAAACGAGGGTCATTCGTTGCGGTTAGCATGTTGATGTAATAGGAATTTGCAGCAATATAACCACCTCGCTCTTGAGTAAATTGATAAATTGGGTTAGAATTATTATATGCTGTACCAAATGCTAATTTTAAATCATCATCATTGCTGGTGTATGCATTAGCCAACGCGGTTAGCGCATCTGTATAGGCCGTAGCTCCGTTCAATTTAGCCAAATGCAGTTTATATCTTGCAATTAAAGCATAAGCCGTCTTTTTCCATTTAGCTAAATCACCTCCGTAAATCAAATCCTCGGCTGCTGGCTTATATACACTCGTGGTAGAACTCAAGTCGGTAATAGCGTCAGTCAAAAGCGAAAAAATTGTTGTATATATTTTTTCCTGAGTATCATACTTTGACTTTATTTGACCGCTTGCTCCATTTAAAGCATCAGAGTAAGGAATATCACCCCAGAGATCAGTAGTTACACCTAAATGATAAGCCATCAATATTTTAGCAATACCGCCAAAATGTGGAGATTTAGTTGTTACTGCTTTCTCCATAAGAAGTTTAGTATTAATCATTCCGGGAGAATATAGGTTATAACTCCAGGCGTTATCAACATCTGCTTCGCTAATGTTGTAAATATCATTGTCTGCAGATTGACTTTGTAATCCAGCAATTTGTTGCATCCAACCATCGCTTGTTCTTGCCAAATCGCCACCAACTACATATGCTAAATTGACTTCGATTGGTGCAACAAGCTGTGCCATTGCAACATCAGTTGGATTGTTAGGATCGGTATTTATTGAAGTGTCAATCCAGCTTGAACACGAGCTAAATAGCAACGTAGTCAACAATATTGAAATAATTTTTATTTTCATAATGAATAATTTTTTAAATTATAAATCAAGTTTAAATCCAAAAACGAAAGATTTAGTATTTGGCATATTGAAATAATCAAAACCTTGAGCATTAGAGGCTCCCATTAAGTTTGTTTCTGGATCGATCCCATCATAAGGTGTTGAAAGCCAAAGATTACGTCCTGTTGCATAAACTTTCAAATGTTTTAGGAAAGGAGTTTTAAGTACACTTCCAAGTTCATAAGAAAGCGTTAATTCCCGAAGACGAACCCAATCTGTTTTTTCAACAAATTGTTCTTGTGCAGGACTTCCTCCACCTCCAATATTTTTATAATAGTACTCAGAATAAGTAGTTTGTATATCGTTTTTTGCACCAGCTGAAACAATTTCACCATTCACGATATGCCCTTTGACTCCATCAAATACTACAGCCTGACCTCTGTTCTCGGTAGCTTTTGCTGTTCCAAAACCCATTAATCTTGATTTTGTACCATTCCACATTAGTCCGCCATGTTTGATGTCGAAAAGGAAAGATAAACCAATTCCTTTGTAAGTAAAATCGTTGTTAATTCCAAGTGTCCATTTGGGTGCAACGGTTCCCAATGATTTCATTGTGTTGTCCTTGATAGGAAGTCCATATCCTGCACCAGCAGCATCATTTATAATAACATTTCCATTGGCATCTTTGTAAAAACCAGTACTATAAATGCTTCCATAAGGCTCACCAGCTACCACATCAACTTCAATACCAGTAAATCCACCTAAGGATATGTTATCAACACCAGGAGCAAGAGATAAAACTTTGTTCACATTTTTGGTGAAGTTTCCTGAAAGAGTCCAGATTAAATCTTTTGTTTTCACAGGTGTTACGCTTAGCATAATTTCAACACCTTTATTCTCCATTGTTGCAGCATTCATATAAGTGGAATTATAGCCACTTGAACCACTAATTGGAACTGCAATTAACAAGTCTTTATTCTGATTATTATAGTATGTAAAATCAAGACCAATCCTGTTATCGAAAAATTTAAGTTCAGCGCCAATTTCACGAGATAAAAGACTTTCAGGTTTAAGATTTGTATTGCCAAGACCATTTGAAACTTTAAACCCAGCAGTGCCATTGAAAGGGAAAGAATTTCCAGTAGCCCATCCGTCACTTACTGTGGCAGAGGTATATACATTTTGGATGCTATATGGAGAAGGGGCATTTGCAATTTGGGCATAAGAGGCTCTTAATTTTCCATAAGAAAGAACTTTATTTCCTTTCAAAGCAGGTAATTCAGTAAATATAAAGCCTAAACTAGCCGATGGGTAGAAGAAGCTATTATTTGATGCCGGAAGGGTTGTTGACCATTCATTTCTTCCGGTCACGCCCAGATACAGCATGTTTTTATACGAAAATTGGAAATCTCCAAAAAAGGCAGCTGTCCTATATTTTGAAGTATATTCACGTACAAACTGAGAAGATGTATTTGACATGTGATAAAAATCCGGCACGACGAAGATGTCACCCTGTGTGTACAATTGTTGATAATAGGTTTGATACATATTATTGCCTACAGTAATGTTTACATTGAAATCAGTAAACAATTCTTTATTGAAATTTACAGTTAAATCAGAATTTAGACTGTTACTATAGTGATTATCTACTTGTTGTTGTCCGTCAGGAGCATTAGCAGAATAAATAGCAAAATGTCCTTTTCTACGGTCGCTGTAAAAATCATCTCCCAATTTATAAGCTATAGTAACTTCTTTGGTAGGTTTGTAAACAAGTGATAGATTCCCAATTACACGATCTACCTGATCATTAAACAAATTTTGGTTTACCGTCCAATATGGGTTATCGTAAGCAGCATAATAACGACGTTGAGTTCCGTCAGGATACATATAGGCATCTTGAAATTTGTATCCATCTTTTCCGTGTCCATTACTATTATCGAAAGAAGTGGCACCACGCAAAAGTCCCAACATGACACCAGATGTATTTGAACCTTGTTGTACTCTATCGCCTCCAGAACGAACATAGTTGACACTTCCTGAAGCTGTTACTTTCGAACCTAATTTTGTTTCACCAGATAACTTAATAGATGTTTTGGCAAATGTATTTTTTGGTATTATGCCATTTGTTGTTGTATTACCAATAGAAATATAGAAGTTACTAATTTTATCGCCTCCTGATAATGCCAATGTATTGTTTAAGGTAGTTCCCGTTTGAAAGAAATTTCCTACATTATCGTAAGCATTTGCAGTTAAATTAGCTTTTGCGGATGGATCTGTGGCGAGTACTAAATTTCCATTCACATCACGAGTGGAGTTTGTAGCACCATCATAACGCATATCAGATAACTTTGGCCCGTATGAATAGGGAGTGTTTGTAGCATATTTACCATTTACTCCTTGAGCATACATACTCTGGGTTGCAGGTAATTGATTTACATTATCAATGCTGATGGATGAAGCTAAACTTACACTCATTTTTCCATCGGTTTTACTCCCTTTTTTGGTGGTGATAAGAACTACACCATTACCAGCTTTCATACCATAAAGAGCAGTTGCTGCTCCACCTTTTAAGACCGAAACTGATTCGATATCGTCAGGATTTAAGTCAATTGCGCGGTTGGAATAGGCAACACCATTCGTAAGATTATTAATCCCATCATCCGGATTTCCTGAGTATTCCATTGAGTTGTCAATTGGAAGTCCGTCGACAACAAAGAGAGGTTGGTTACTTCCCGTAATAGAATTTTGACCACGAATGGTAATGAAAGAAGAAGCTCCGGCAGTACCGGCAGAACTAGTAATATTTACCCCGGCGACCCTACTGGTCAGTGCTGATAGCACATTACCCGTTTCAGCCTTATTAATATCTTCAGCATTTACTTCCTGAACAGCATACCCTAACGATTTCTTTTCACGGGTAATACCTAAGGCAGTAACAACCACTTCATCAACCGAAATTCTTTCGGTTACCATTGACACATTAATAGTTGACTGATTGTTAATGGCTACTTCCTGAGTAGTCATACCTACAAAAGAGAATAAAAGGATTTTACTATCCTGAGGAACTTTCAATTTGAACACACCATTCATGTCGGAAATAGTTCCTAATGTCGTTCCTTTTACTGAAACAGTAACCCCAGGAATAGCACTTCCATCATCGGCTGATGTTATCTTCCCGGTGATCTCCTTGGTTTGAGCCAGCAAGACCTGCAAACCAATTGCAAAGAATGCAAGCAATAACGCGATTTTTTTCATGTAAAATAGTTTTAAATTAAACAGCATAAATTTTTTAATGAAAAATAAGGCAAGTAATAGCCAATCTAAATTTCCCCTTTTATTGTTTTTCTACATACAATAAACTGTAAATTTGATCCCCCCAAATCAAATTTACCGGGTATTTTATTAAGATTTTTAAAGACCCCCCTTTCTAAGAACCATTATCCAGAGATAACTTGGATATTAATTCACAAGACAAATTTAAAAAAATGTGGACAGGAAGATTCTCTCTTACGAAAAAATAAAAACATATTTTAACATTGTTAACAAATATTAAAATACAGAGTTGAAGATAGATGATATAATGATGATGTGTAAAATGTTGCAATACAATTAATTGGTATGATATTTCAGGGAAGGGAAAGCAAACTTATTAAGAATATGTCTAAATTACAAAATCGTAGCTAATTCCGAAATTTCCTGAATAAAGGATGTTTTGGTAGGCCTTTTTAGCACCAGAAACGTAGATTTAGAGACTAAAAGCTGGGGTTTTATATGGTCAGGCAGATCATGAAGGCCGTGATTTAAAAACATGATTTGATCTATCCCGAATGCTAATGCACCTTCGATATCCGTTTCCCATGAATCACCAATCATCACACTTTTCCTCTTTGACGCATTGGTCGATTTTAAGGCATGTTCGAAAATCTGTCGGTGTGGTTTTGTGGTCTGAATTTCTTCTGAAATGAATACTTTTGTAAAGAAACCAGCTAATCCACAATTGTTTAGTTTGGCGTATTGAACCTCCCTGAACCCATTGGTGATGATGTGCATAAGGTAGCCTTTCCTTTTTAGGATGCTGAGTGTTTCGAGCGTACCGGGGAGCAAACCGGTTTGGAGCGCCATGTTTGCGAGATACTCGCGATTTAGCTCCTCCCAATCTGGATGGAATATGCCGAATTCGTGGAATGAACGGGAAAACCTCTCAACAATAAGGTTCTGCTTGGTAATTCTTTTTGAATGATAGTCGTTCCAAAGTGATTTGTTAATTTGTTCGTATACCCGGAAATAGGCTTCGAACGAGGGAAACTTCTCCAGAATTTTGTTCTGTTCCAGAGTCAGTTTCATTGCCAGGCAGGAGTTTGTTGTAAAATCCCAAAGGGTATTGTCGAGATCGAAAAAAAGATGATCGTACTTTCTCATTTGGCTTTTTTTACCACATAGATCACATAGGTTTTAAATTCTTTTCGATGTGTTCTATATGCCTATGTAGTTTTATTCTTCGTTATCCTCACCTTTATCCACCGAGAATCCTTCGAGAACGATCACAATTTCACCTTTGATGGTTTTCGAACTGAAATATTCAATGAGCTCAGCTAGTGTGCCCCTTCGGTTTTCTTCAAAAAATTTGGAT
>Ga0302296_1001022_pt1 | contig 21347 bp, 12 predicted proteins | sample III_Fen_N3_1_FD_194546 | JGI IMG/M metagenome (GOLD analysis project Ga0302296, IMG submission 194546) | Peat permafrost microbial communities from Stordalen Mire near Abisko, Sweden - III_Fen_N3_1 | ecosystem: Environmental > Terrestrial > Soil > Wetlands > Permafrost | place: Sweden: Abisko...
ATCCGATAAGTGGCGCAGGAGCAGCTTATATTTTTAAGCGTACTGCCACCTGGGACCAATGGCAAAAAAAATGTGCTCCGATACGTGAGCAAGACGATCAGTATTCCTCTGTGGGTACCCGGTGTGGTGTTGCCCTTAGTTATAATCCAACAACAGCTGAAATGATTGCGCTCATCGGTGCTCCATACGAAGATGATGATTTGCAAGAAACCAATCACATCGATTATGCAGGCTCAGCTTACTTTTACGGGAAATGTACCAACACTGCTACTCAGGTTACGTTGACTGCTTGTAACAATATTTATTGGCTCGGAAATTATTATGATGCAAGTGGCACTTATCAAGATACCATACCAAATGCAATTGGTTGCGACAGTATCATTACGCTTCAGTTAACCATCAACTTTTTAGACACCACACTTTCTTATACCAACGGAAACCTGATTGCCAATCAATCCAATGCAAACTACCAATGGTTCAACTGTCAAACCAACCAACCCATTGCAGGTGCCACTTCTCAATCATTCACACCAAGTGTAAACGGCTTCTACTTTGTAGTTATTACGAGTAACGGCGGTTGCAGTGATACGTCTGAGTGTGTGTTGCTCAACGATGTCGGATTAAATGAAGGAAGTATTTCAACCATCACCTTGGCACCAAATCCTGCCAGTGAATCGTTCACCGTTACCAGCTCTGAATTGATCGAAGAATTAGTGATCAGCGACGTGTCTGGGAAAATCATTCAAACCGTTACACCAACAGTTTCTGCCAATCAACTGGAAGTAAACGTATCGGCTATTCCACGTGGTATCTACTTCATACGCGTCAGTGGTAACAATGGTGCCGGGAAAGTTCAAAAAATCATCTTACGCTAATTTAACGCCAAACAAATCATGAATAAAAGTATCCTATTCAGTGCATTTTTAGTGTGTAGTTTCTACAACTTTGCGCAGAACTTTTCATACGGCTGGCATTCATCGAATAATTCGATTGAAAGTAATGAGTCCATTGACAGTAAAGTATATCACGACACGCTTTATGTCCTGTCCCAATTTTACGGCGATTCACTCGATGCAAATCCGGGAACTCCGGTAGATCTGATCCTTGCTTCCGGACAAAACAATACATCCAGGGTGTATTATATCACAAGCTACACCTTAGACGGAAGTTACATTTCGTCAAAAAAACTGTTGGAATCGGCCGTAAGTTATGTTGATGTTTCCGATTTTGAAATCGATCAAAATGGTCAATTGATCCTTCTTGGATATGCAAATGTCGATTTGTCGGTGTATGATCTGGATTTCAACCCTTTGGCAGCAACAGCAGGATCTTACTCGCTTTCTACCAACGGAACCATTAGCTTCATTGCGTTTTATGAAAACACCGGCAACTATGTTGGGCATATTGAATATGTTGTGGATGCAATCAATTCGGCTCATTTCAATGATGCGGCAGTAACCAATCAAAATGAGTTGGTTGTAGTAGGTGATTTGTTCGGAACAATTGATTTGGATTTCACCGGAGCAACCGACCAGCACACATCTGCCGGAGATTACGATGTGTTTTTGTTAAAGATCAATCTCGACAATTCAACCTATCAATGGGGGAAACAATTCGGTGGAACAGCCTATTCAAGTGGCGTATTGATTGAAACACGTAACAACCGAATTGCACTACTTGGTGAATTCGAAGACGCTACATTAGACTTAGATCCGAGTGCTGCTCCGTTTAACATCACCAATTCAACCGGATACAATAACCTGTTCATTTCCTTATTCGACTTAACCGGCACGTTCATCAACGGCATTGGATTGGGTGGAAGTAACGACGATTTGAGTCTGTGGGGATTGTCAATGGATGCGGATGATAACGTTTACCTTCAGGGTATCATGTATCAGGGAAATACCCTGGATTTGAATCCTGCATTCGGAACGGCCATGGTTCCCAATACCCACTCATACAATACATTCTTGGCCAAATACAACATCAATCTGGGATTGTCTTGGAGCCGCTATTTACTCTCGGATGAAGACATTGATTACAATGCGGCGTATAATCGTTCATCTATTTTCACCAACAATTCGTTTGTCGCTATGGCAATAGAAATTGGAAGCGGACCTATTATTCTAAGTGACGGTACGAATACTGATACACTTACAAATAACTCAGAATACGGATTGTTTATTGGCGCTTTTAATCGTTTTAACGGTGATCTGCTCAATCATGCAGTACTGGTTGCTGATAATGCAAACGGATCGTTCATAGATGTTGAACACCTAACGTGCGATGCTTACAACAATGTGTATGTAAACGGTTATTTTCAAAAATCCGTTGATTTTAATCAGTTTGATGCATCGGCAAATTTTGATACTTCCTTTTTATACTCGGTCAACTATTATGAATACAGCCCCTATACCTTAAAATTAGATTGGACCAGTGCTGCCGGTTTGGATGAAATGGTTCCAGATGTTTCAGCCACAGCTTATCCCAATCCGTCAACGGGGAATGTTTACCTGAAAGCAAACGGTGAAATAAAACACATTACCGTTGTTCAAGCGGATGGAACCTTAGTTGAAATCACTTCCGCTGTTATCAATGGAAACGAAGCGTTCATCGATTTATCGCAGCTAAAACAAGGATTGTACTTAATCAACATTCAAACAGGTGCAGGAATTGTCACCAAAACAGTAATAAAGAGCTAATCAACCAAAGCCAGGCTAGTTTAATAAATAAGTAGTCGATCCCGATTTGTGTAATGCAGATCGGGATTATTTATTCCCCCTACTCCGCCTGCTTGTTAATAATCACCTGAATGCGTTTTTCGTTTCCAACCAGCCAAACGGTATCGTCCAATTCAAACACTAAATCAGACTCAGGGTTCAGAATCCGTTCGCCATTGCGCTCCACTCCTACCACCAAACCGTGGGTTACCTCACGAATAGCCGTTTCACGAATGCTTTTCCCAATAAATTCAGACTGCTGCACTATGGTAAAATGGTGTAGCGAAATTTCTGTTTGAAAGGTCGGCTCCACCGTTTTTTGAAGCGAAGAAGCTATGTATTCTTCAAACTTGCGCAATTGTTCATCCGTTCCGATCACCGATAACACATCATTCGGGTACAGGCGTTCGTTCCTATTTGGAACATTGATGATCAATCCGTCGCGGCGAATCACTGCAATGTTAATTCCAAAGGTTTCGCGCAATTTCGATTCCATCAACGGCATTCCGATAAATGGCAATCCGGCGTGCATTTCAAGAATGGCCATGTGCGAATCCCAAGGAGTTTCAATAGCCGTAGTCAGGTTTAATTGTGCTTCGCGTTGATTGAGATTGGATAAAAACCGGAGTTCTATTCTGCTATAAAATTTCTGAATTCGATTGCGAAACGCTAACAGAAATAAGGTGGTAATCAATACTCCAGCAAGCGCCACCCAGGCAGAATACATTGTTTGAAACAAGAATCCCAGATAAAACAAGGCCAGTACCAATCGCGAAATCATAAGTGCCATCAACGGTCCGCGTTGTGAAGGTTTTTGCCACAACTTGGCAAATTCAGCCCGGTTTTTGGTTCTGAAAGCCAGCGCCCAAAGAAACGGTGACAGCAAAATCAATGTCAGCAAAGTTGTAATGATTCCACGCCATTCATTATCCGGCATGATGGGATACAAATACTTGGTGGTCACCAAAATAATGGTGATAATCACCACTGAAAAAATGACGGTATTGGTAAAATAAAAGCGTAAGATCTTTTTCCAGTCGCTAGCTTCCGTTACTTTCAACGCACCCAAACTGTAGTTGTTGAGTTTGTTGATCCACTTTCTCGGAAGACGCCTTTCTAACAATTGATAAAACGGTCCCGAAAGGCGAATCATAAAAGGTGTGGTGAATGTGGTAATTACGGAAACCGCCACGGCAATCGGATACAGAAAATCGCTGGTTACATTGAGTGTGAGCCCAAGCGTTGCAATAATGAACGAGAATTCCCCTATTTGCGAAAGGCTCATCCCGGATTGCACAGCTACTTTCAGCGGTTGCCCGGAAACAAGCGCTCCCAATACAACAAAAAACGGTTTTCCAAACAACAACACCAAAGTTGCCAAGAGTATCGGTAAGGCGTGAACCACCAGCATTTTCGGATCAATGAGCATTCCCACCGACACAAAAAAGATAGCGCCAAAGAGACTTTGTAATGATTTTAATCCGTGTTCAATTTTTTCGGCTTTGGTGGTTTCCGCCAATATCGATCCCATGATAAATGCTCCTAGAGCAGGCGAAAAACCGGCCATTGTTGCCAATACCACCATCAAAAAACAGAGTGCCAGTGACACGATCAGCAAGGTTTCTTCGTTCAGCAACCGGCGTAGTTGTTTCAATAACGAAGGCAAAATATAAATTCCCGAAAGAAACCATAAGATCAGAAAGAACAAGAGTTTCAGCACGGAAATAGCCATTTCAATTCCTTGAAAAGAACGACTCACGGCAACGGTTGACAAGACCACCATCAATACAACCGCTACAATATCTTCCACCACTAAAACGCCCATCACAATCCCGGAGAATTTCTGGCTTTTCACTCCCAGTTCGTCAAATGCTTTAATGATAATCGTTGTGGAAGCAATGGCTAAAATCCCACCCAGGAATAAACAATCCATGTTGTTCCATCCTAAAATCTTTCCAATCAAAAAGCCAACCAACATGGTCATTCCGACACCTGTAAGCGCTGTAATAACGGCTACACCGCCCACTTTTAGTAATTTCTTAAAACTGAATTCAAGCCCCAATCCAAACAAGAGAAACAACACTCCTATTTCGGCCCAGATTTTTACGCTGTCAATTTCAACAACCGACGGGAACACATTAAAATTAGGTCCCACAAAAAAACCTGCGATAATATAACCGAGTACAACCGGCTGTTTCAACCATTTAAAAATCAATGAAATAACGGCAGCTACAATTAAAACAAGAGCGAGATCGTATATGAGAGGAGATAAATGTTGCATGTTATGGCTTTAATGTCATCTGAACATTTCCGAACCTAAAAATACGTTTTTTTACCGTCGTTTGGGCGATTTATGGGCAATTCTGTTTGTTTTAACGTAAAATGGGAACTTCATTTTGCGTGAGATCATTGCGTATTAAAACCACTTTTTACCTATTTTCACTGTATGAAACAAACCAAAGATCCGGGATTAGGAACTACTTATGACAAATCGGTAAAACGCGTATTGAATGAAGACGGAAGTTTCAACATTCATCGCGTGGGAACTGTAAGTACGTTTCGCGATTTCTACAAGTACCTGATTGATCTGCCAACCTTTAAGTTTGTCGGTTTTATCTTCCTCTTTTTCGTTGGAATGAACCTGTTGTTTGCCTTGGGATACCTCGCTATCGGTATGGAACAACTGAGCGGCATTACCCGAAAACAAAACCATCTAGTCAGTGCATTTTACTTCAGCGCACAAACGTTTACCACTGTTGGTTACGGAGCCATTGCGCCAAAAGGAAACGGAGCATCGCTGCTGGCATCGTTTGAAGCATTTTTCGGGTTGATCAGCTTTTCCATCGCAACAGGTCTTATTTATGGTCGGTTTTCCAGACCATCTACCAAAATCGCTTTTTCGCACAATGTCATCATAACCCCGTACAAAAACGGAAAGGCAATGATGTTTAAGATTGTGAACAAACGCAACAGTATTCTGCTCAACTGCAAAGTAAATATCACCTTGTCTATTGCCCACCAGGATCGCAAAGATGGACACATGGTTCGCGAATACTACAACCTTCCGCTGGAAACCGATTTTGTGCGTTATTTTCCGCTCACCTGGACATTGGTTCACGTAATCGATGAACAATCGCCACTTCATGAACTAAACATCGAACAGTTGCAGAGTCGAACATCCGAGTTGCTCATTCTCATAGAAGCTTTCGACGAAACGTATTCTCAAATGGTACTTCAAAAACACTCGTATGCTGATCATCAATGGGTTGAGAACGTGAAATTCAAGCGCAACTTTCATGCAAACGAAAGCGGTAAGATTGTGCTCAACATTCATGAATTAAGCGAATTGGAAGTCCTGTGATTTTTTACAATCACAGCGTTATTCAAGCAATTCACATCACTTTATTGGTTATTTTTGAGCCATGTCACAACAACTTCGACTTGCGGTTAGTTATCCGGTAATGGAGCATTTTTACACCCTTCAAGGTGAAGGAAGGTATTCGGGTACCGCAGCCTATTTTATTCGCCTAGGTGGTTGCGATGTGGGATGTGTTTGGTGCGATGTCAAAGAATCGTGGGAAGCCGATGCGCATCCTAAAATGACCGTTGAAGCATTGTTACAAGAAGTCACGAATTATCCCGGAAACCTTGTTGTCATAACAGGTGGTGAACCAGCTATGTATGATTTGACTCCGTTGGTAGAAGAACTCAAAGCTGCAGGAAAATACGTTGCCATTGAAACTTCCGGAGCTCATCCTTTGGTTGGCAATGTGGATTGGTACACGTTTTCACCAAAAAAATTCAAAGCACCTGTTGCCGAAGCCTATACCAAAGCTTCTGAATTAAAAGTGGTGATTTATCATTCGTCTGATTTTGCCTGGGCCGAAGAGCACGCACGTAACGTTTCGGAAGACTGCCGTTTGTACTTGCAACCGGAATGGTCAAAACAGGAACGATTATTGCCTGAATTGATTGAATACGTTAAACAGCATCCGAAATGGACAGTTTCGTTGCAAACACATAAATACTTACAAATACCTTAAACGCATGAGAATTATCGGTATTCTGCTTTTTGTCTTCACCTTCGTTTCGTGCTCGAGCGCGCAAAAAGGGTACTCCACTACCAACAAAAAAGCCATCACGCTTTTCGAAGAAGGTAAAAAAGCACCGGAGGTTACGCGCGATCCGCTAACCGGTCGACCGAATTACAAAGAAGGAATTCGACTCATGGACAAAGCCCTGGAGAAAGATCCGAACTTTTGGGAAGCGCACGTTGTTGCCGCCGAGTTTGCCGAATATGCCAATTTAGCCGATGTGGCCATTGATCATTATTTAAAAGCATTGGCGATCAATCCTGAACACAGTCCTTCTGGAAGTACCTATTTCTATTTAGGAAATTTGTATTCCGTTACCGGAAAATACGATGAATGCATCAAAACCTTGGATTTGTACATCAACAATCCGCGTGCAAACCCAGAAATGGTAGCCGATGCCCAGGAAATCATTGCTTCGGCTCAATTTGCCAAAGAAGCCATAAAAAATCCAACGAAGTTTGAACCGATCAACCTCGGTCCGGGCGTGAATACCGCCGATCCGGAATACTTCCCAACTATTACTGTTGACGGAAAAACCATTCTCTTTACACGTTTGATCAAAGACAGTCGCGTTGAAGGTCCGTTTCCGAAACAAGAAGATTTTTACGTTTCGAACCTTAGCGCCAACAATGCCTGGCAAACCGCGGTAGCAATGCCCAACAATATCAACACGGTTCGCAATGAAGGCGCTCCAACTATTTCTGCCGACGGAAGAAGTTTGATTTTTGTAGCTTGTTCCATGGGCGATGTCTTGGATTACGGCGATAATAGAACCGGTCGTGGAAGTTGTGATTTATTCATCACCAAACGATTGGGAAGCAAATGGACCAATCCGGAAAACCTTCCCGGGAAAATCAACAGTGGAAGCTGGGAATCGCAACCATCTCTTTCAGCCGATGGAAAAACCTTGTATTTCGTGAAACGTGTAAGCGCTCGCGGAATGACACAAGATGCCGATATCTTTATGTCGACCTTGCAGGATGACGGAACATGGGGCTTACCTGTTCGCCTTTCCAATAACGTGAATACACCCATGATGGAAGAATCGGTATTGATTCACCCGGATGGAAAAACATTGTACTTCTCATCGCGCGGTCATCAGGGAATGGGTGGTTTGGATATTTACGTTTCACGAATGGATGCCAGCGGAAACTGGGGGAAAGCCGAAAACTTAGGTTATCCGATCAATACGCGCTTCGATGAAAACTCGTTGATGGTGAGTTCAGACGGTGAAATTGCCTTCTTTGCCTCCGATCGCGAGGGCGGTTACGGTGATTTGGATATCTATTACTTTGAAATGCCGGAAGAACTTCGTCCGACCAAAACCTTGTACTTCGACGGTTTGGTTTACAACATCGACACAAAGAACCCTGTACCAGGCAAATTTTCACTCATCGATTTGAAAACAGGAAAAGAAGTCATTCGCTCAGAAGCCGACGGAATTACAGGTGCGTTTACCGTTACCTTACCTGTAGATCGCGAATATGCGTTGAGTGTAAGTTATCCCGGATACAATGACTTTTCAGCGCATTTTAATATGACCATTCCAGACGAGCAAGAAGTCATTCACATGGATGTGCCGATGGTTCCGCTTAACAGTATCGCTCCGGTTTCATTGCGCAATGTATTCTTCGATTTGGCCAGCGCCAACTTACGACCTGAATCTTCGGTTGAGTTGAACAAATTCCGTGACTTCCTGAAAGCCAATCCAACACTTAAAATTGAGTTGGGTGGACATACGGATACACGTGGTGACGCAGCCGAAAATCAAGTGCTTTCTCAAAATCGTGCAAAAGCGGTTTATGATTACTTGGTAAAACAAGGAATTGATGCCAAACGCATGACTTACAAAGGTTACGGCGAAACAAAAACGATTATTTCAGATGAGCAAATCGCCAAAATGACTTCCGAGAAAGAAAAAGAAAAAGCACATCAGGAAAACAGACGTACCGAATACAGAATCATTCAATAATATGCACTTCTTACGACTCATACGTCCGGTAAACCTGTTGGTGATTGCGCTCACCATGTATGCGGTGCGCGTATTCTTTTTACCTTACATGCATGAGCCGTGTTCGTGTCAAGGCTGGAATTCTGAACCATTGGACTTTTTCCTATTGGTTTTCTCGACCGTCATCATTGCTGCTGGCGGAAATATCATCAATGATTATTTTGACGTAAAAGCCGACCGAATCAACAAACCGGAAAAGCTCATTATCACGAAGTACATCAAACCACGTTGGGCTATTCTCACGCATTGGATTTTCAATTTCGTGGCATTTGGCATTGCGTGTTACCTGAGCTGGCGTCATCAGACATTTTGGTACATGTTCATTCATTTACTTAGCATCAATGGTTTGTGGTTTTATTCCATGTACTTCAAACGCCGTTTTTTGATTGGAAATGTGATTATTTCGGTATTGACGGGCTTGGTTCCTATTCTATGCGGAATTTACTTCCTCGACATTACCGCTCCGTTTAACAGCGATAACCTTCCCTCTTATTGGAGCACTAGCAATGGAAGCTGGATCACCGATTTAAATCTGAAGATTTTCTTCGTGTTGTTCTTCGCCATTTTTGCAGCCTCATTAAATCTGGTACGCGAAATTGTAAAAGACATGGAAGATGTTCCTGGAGATTTAGTACTGAAAGCCAAAACACTTCCCATAGTATTGGGTCAGCAAAAAACCAAATGGATTGCCATTGTACTGATTGTGGTAATGATCGCGCTCCCAACACCATTCATCTGGGAAGCATACGCTATTTACGGAAACGCATTTGTTATGGCTATGGCTCCTGCCCTTTTGGTGATCATCGGTCTATTGATTGTGATCTTTCAACTCATGAAAGCTACCGAAAAACACCAACTCAAACGCGCCGATTTAGTGCTTAAACTGGTCATGTTTATTGGTTGCTGCATGCCTTTTTACTGGTATTTCTTATGACAACATGGATTTTAGGTTCGGGGTCGCCCCGCAGAAAAGAACTGTTAGCCGGCATCGGTGTTGAATTTACAATACGAACAAAAGATACTGAAGAAATCTATCCGGAACACCTGATTCCGCAAGATGTTCCGTTGTTTTTGGCCGAATTAAAAGCAAAAGCCCTTCTACCCGATTTAGCGGAACATGAAACGGTGATTTGCGCCGACACCGTCGTTATTCTGGATGAAGAAATCATTGGGAAACCTATAGACCGAGAAGATGCAATTTCGATGCTCAAACGTCTTTCCGGGAAAACTCACGAAGTGGTTACCGGCGTTTTTATTGGAAATGCAGAAAAACAACTCCTGCAAGCCGATTCAACCATGGTTACTTTCGCAACGTTGACCGATGACGAAATTGCAAACTATGTAGATCGATATCAGCCGTTTGATAAAGCCGGTTCTTATGGTGTGCAGGAATGGCTGGGATATGTGGCAGTTGAGAAACTAGTTGGTTCGTATACAAATGTGATGGGCTTGCCAACGCATGTGGTGTATCGGATGATTAGTGAATTTTGACTCATTGGCACTTCCATTTTAACCACCATCTTATACATCAATCTTTTCGATCAGCGTTTTCATTTATTGTTTGAAATAACAATCGCTTTTTGCGGAAAACCGAAATAAATTTACCGTATTTATACTGTTGCACAACTAATTAATTGCGCTTAGATTTGCCCTATCAAACTGAAAATCAAGATGCAAACTCGGATACTGCAGATCTGAATGCGTTGTAATTTTCCGTTTGATATAACCAAATACTATTCATTAATTTAGATTCACATGCAAAGTAAAATTACTTTCAGCTCGAGCATTTCTATGGTCGATGATGAAACTTTTGGCGCCAATGAGCGCAGAACAGTCAACAATTCAGATGTATTTATCTTAGACAACTCTCGCAGAACCAATTCGATGTTTTTTGTTGGTAAATGCGGTGGTGAACTTCGAATCGAATTGTCGGTTGAAGTTAGACAGCTAGATAGCGGTGCCATTACTGTATCAGGAAGAGCTTTATTGTTTGAAGGAACCTCTGAAGAAACACACGATTTAGATGGGCAACGATCGTTTAATCAAACCATTAATGCGAATACTTCAGGTGATGTCAACTTCCGAGTAAACAATACGGATGAAGGTGGCGATTTCGCTGATATTGCCATGCATTTTGTGAATGTACGCTTAAGCGATTCTGACTGTACGAATAATATAAAAGCAAAAGCAGAAGCTCTAGGTAATTCATTTACAGGATCAGCGCTTTCTAACATCAATGCACCGCTATCAGTAACAGGTGGTAAAAAAGTCGATTTCCAAAACTGTGATATTTATTGCTCTGCATCAACCGGTACACACGAAGTACACGGAGACATTCGTCGGAAATACGATGCCAAAGGAGGTCCAAACAGTGATTTGAAACTACCTGAAACAGATGAAACAACCACTCCTGATGGCCAAGGGCGTTTTAATCATTTCTCTGGCAACGGAAGCATTTATTGGCATCCAACCACAGGGCCAATGGAAGTTCGTGGCGGAATTCGCCATAGCTGGGCACTACAGGGATGGGAACGAAGCTCATACGGATATCCAACAAGCGACGAAATGCACATTCATTCTTCACCGGATCAATGGTACAGCGATTTCCAAAATGGTGTCATCTATTGGGAAAGTAATGCCGAAAAACAACCGGTAACGGCTACAATGACGCCTGTACAATTACGTAATGCTGTTAAGCGTTTGTTCCGCGAAAAAGCCAATGATGCGAAGCTAACTATTGATAGTGTGTCGATTATTTCCGTAAGCAAAACACGTTATGATTTTAATCGAAGTAGAAACCGAACAATTACGTTTGAAATCAAAGGTGAATACCAATTGGATTGGCTTCCTGATCCGGATTACACGATCACACTTCAATTGTCTTTTGACGCCAATCCGGTACCAAACGGACAAGTAGCTTCTAAGATTTTTGTAAGTCTTGTGAGTGGCAATGTGCACACCTATAATTTTGCAGGAATCGGAACCGGTGAGCTTGCCAATCAATTGAGCGATAAATTATCGGATGTTTTCAGTTCGCCGATTGATTTAACAGACGGACAAACAATTCCGGCCGAAGCAGGTTTTTTAAGCTTCAAAGTAATGAGCAACGGTGGATTGACATTCTATTTCCGTCCGGATATTATTGGAGGATTTGCAGCATTAAGCGTGCAAGGTTTTTTGAATGATTTGGATTAATTCCAAACAATTATTTTAACAAAAAAACGGGGGAAAGTTCCCCCGTTTTTCGTACATATTTTTTGCGATTCTTTACTGCTTAACAAACTGACTCACTTTTGTACCTTCCGAACCTGAAGCCGTTACGTAATACAATCCTTTACTCAAATCGGCGATTTGTAAGTCAACTCCTAAGTAGTTTCCTTCAGATTGTGCTTTCGTTTCTTTTAAAACGCGTCCGTTCGCATCGCGAAGTGTGATGGTTACTTCTTTGCCCAATTGACCGTTGTATTCCACATGAACTTCGTCTGTAGCCGGATTCGGGAACAATTGCAAGGATTCGTCTAACATTCCTTTATTGTCGGTGTTCAATGCAAAACCGACTGAAAAATCATAACGGTTGTATTTACCGAAATCGGTATCAAACGATTCGATGACTCCTGCACCAACATAACGTAAACGGAACTGACCGCTTGTTTCGCCTTCTACTTGCGACGAATACCAGAAACCAATTCCATCGTGGTCGGAATCTTCCAAAATGATGGAATAACAGCCCGGAGCTAAATCAAATGTATCGCGGTATTCGGTTGTATTCAATAAAGAAGTTCGCTCGAAGATTGTTGTTCCGTTCCCATCCACCAATTTCCATTGATTTTCAACAGCTTTGTTGTTTGTCTTAAAGTAAACATAGAACTGACCGTTGATCATTTCCGGAGCTTGATAAGCCGTTTTGAAAACGTTGTTTTGCGCGTATTCATCTAAATTCGGTGTATCCTCAATATCGTAAACCTGTGCGTGGAAACCGTCGGTTGTATTGGCTCCAAACCACCAGTTTTGGTCTGTTACCGGAATTTCAACCACTTCTTTTTCCAAAAATGCAAGGTTTCCGGTCCATTCGTATTCCAACCAGTTTCCGTAAGTTACCCAGCAACGAATTTTGCATTTCGTAAGCGGTTGCTCACCCGTATTTTGAAGAATAATACGCGGATTGGAACATGTCGGATTCCATTTGCTGTAATATTCCCATTTGTTCGGATTCAAGACATCTGCAATGGCAGCATCGTGCTGAAAATTCGGTGCGGAATACGAAACCAAATCCAACGCAGCAATGTAATTACCACCAGCTTGTCCCGGATCGTTTGCCGGTACGTCATTGATATCATAGTCAATGGCAATTGTATCGCCCGGTGTAACGAATGAAGTCAATTCGTGATCGTATTCAACCACCATATCTCCCGGACACCAGCCTTCACGTGCATACGGCCAAGTTCCTCCTTGACCGGTGTTCGGATTGGAACCACATTCGGTTTCTCTCCAAATATTCCATGTAAAACGCGGAACACCGTCGATGATGATCTGATGATCTTTCGGCGCCCATTCGCAACAAGCGGCATCCCCTACTTGTCCGTGACCGGAAAGACGGGTTTTGATTTTAAACATCTCCGAAGTATCTGAAAGGATTGTTGGCGTAGCACTCAACACAACATCAGTAGCCATTTGTTCGTAGTTGTAGCTTCTGAAGTTATCCCAGATCGGGCTTACGTTGTGTACATCGCGCGGTGGAGTTCCTTCAATGAATGCAAAACGAAGATCAATCAACTCTTGGGTATTGTGCGCAGCCAAATCAACCATTCCGTTGAGGTATTGCTGATAATCGCTCACATCGTAAATCCAGGTAAATCCCTGAGGACCCAAATCGAACCCGATTCCGTAAGGTGTGATGTAACGTCCTATTTCCACATCTTTCACCAATTCAAACGGTGCGTTGTAATACGTAATTGTATCATTCGTGATTGTGGTAGCCAATGTATTCAAGTTAGAAGAAGCTACAGAACCACTAAGTGCAATGGTATCGGTAGTTGTTTTGTCGTAGATCAATGCATTGTTAACAACGAAAAAGCTGTTGTCAAGCGGTGTGTATTCAAACAATGTTTTCGGTTGCGGAAATTGCGTTTCCAATACTGAATCGGCTGTTGCGGCAAAGTAGGTTCCTTGCGTGAATTCTACTGCCGGTCTGTCGCCACCCGAAACTTTTCCGGCTACAGGATAAGTATCCCATTGCACCATGGTAGTTTCTGAAGGCATTCCTAAGCGGTTGTTTCCCGATTTATCAACCATCGCCAAGGTATTGTCAAAATCGTAATACACTTCCAACGCACTGTAATTAGGATGTGATGCATCGATTTTTTTGTCTTTCCAAGTAGCAATCGTAGCGGCATCAAGAGCAGTTGTCCAAACAGCAAATTCATCCAAATCGCCACTATAGTTGTAGCCTTGATCCCAATTGGAACCTAACACAAACTTGGCAACCGTTCCGATTGGTCGTGTTAAACCTGTTCCTGAATGCCACAAAACACCGTCTTTGTAAATGAACATTTCACCTGAACTTGTTTTTTTGACAAAGGTCCAGTGATGCCAGTTGTTATCAATGTCTGCTGCTGCGGTGACTTTATTAATGCGATCATACCCGTTTCCGGAACCGGCATCAAAATAAATGGAATTGTCTGACCATGGAAAGTGAATATTCAAAATGCGGTTATTCAACGAATCAACAGCTTCTAAAACCGATGTGTTTGTTCCGAAGCTTCCGTTACCTTTTGCCCAGAAAGCAATAGAAACATCACCTCCTAAATCCACATTACTCATGTTCACTTCGGCATAATTGGATGTTGTGGTTCTGAATACACCGTTTCGTCCGTTATAATCCAACGTTGAAGCAGCAATTCCGCTTTGTTGTGCCATCAATTGAATCATTGATCCGGCTGTATTGGCATCGGTATAACTCAATTCAATGACAATGTTGGAAGTTCCGTTCCACGTAAATGGGGTTGCAAAATTCAATTGGTAATTTCCGGCACTGATTCCTGATAATTGATCGTTGAATACGTTGGTGAATCCGGTAGTTTCCCAAGCCGTTAAAGCCGCATTATTGGTTGCTTTTATCCGAATAGAAACATTTTGTAAGTTGGAAATAGCATTCTGAAAAGCGAACTCCATTCCTTGCAAATCGCCTGTTGTAGCTCCGGAAGCCAATAGATCTGCTGCAGAAACCATCCATTGCATCGTGTGCCCATTCGACCCCGTATTGACAATCGTCATTGGTGAAGCAGGAGTTCCGGCAACAGCATAATTGGTTGTAGCATTCGGTAAACGACGCTGTACGTTTTTCCACACCTGATCATAGGTTGGTGTGAGGTTGTAGGAACTCGTTAATGGTGAAAGCGTATTGATCTTGTAGCGCATTCCGTTTACGCGAACCGAATCCATGATTCCTGTATGATCAAAGATGCGGGTATACGTCAAATAATCCCATTCTCCGCAATTATATTGATCCCAGGTAGTTAGAGGGCTACATTTCAACTTGAAATACATCAATACTTTTTCGAAGCGTTTAGTGTCCAACGAAGCCGGAAACTGAAAATCGGCACGTCTGGTTTCTATTGAATCGAAGGTGAAAGTTTGTACCCAAGTAGTATCTTGAGCTGTGGCTAGTTGCAGTGTCAAAAACGACACCAGTGTTAGTAAAAATAACTTCATTAGAAAAACGTTTTAGCAACCTCAAATATACGCTAAAAATTTAGCGCGTTGTTGTTTTCGACTCGAGACAAATACACGACAATTACCATAACTAAAGAAAATGAATACTCTAAAATACTATTACGTGCGTTCGGAACCAGAATTCAGGTTCTATACATTAAAACAGAATCTCACGTTAAGAGAATTATCATTCGTGTATCTCGAAAATAGGCAATCGATTAGCAGTTGTCTTTTCGTAATAGACGCTTCGTTTGTAAATGAAGAACAATTGATCCCAAGCGTTCGTAGCAAATGCAGGATCGGTTCGTTTTTTTGAATAAAAATCTTGTGCCAATTGCGGATCGTTTTCCAGTATTTCTAATGCCTTGTCTTCAAAAACGTAAGCCGAGAAGTATTCTTTTTGTTGGATATAACTGTCAAAGAAATTCCACGAAAAATAACTGTCTTCGGCAGCCGGCTCTAGCACTGAAACAATGAAGTACGATTTTGGTTGTTGCGTTGAGATCATTACCGTTCCTCTTGGAATGAGCAAAGTATCTTTTTCTTTGGTAATTTGAGTTCCGTTGTGTAAAAAATGTCCTTCATACGGTTGTTTCGGCGATTCGTATTTCACTACTTTATTTGCAGTAACCGGAATGATCGAATCGTTGAGAAGCGTTGTCATTTGGATGCCGTTGGCCTTTAATCGGGAAATCACTTCCGTATTGGATCCTCCAACAAGATAAGCTTTCGGAATAGCAACTGAACTTGCAGAAACGTGTGTTTGAAAAAGCGGCACTTCCTTGGTAAACGGTTGTTTCCGATCGTAAAACAAACGGTCTAAACCGGTAACCGGACTGGTTTTACACACAGCTTTGAATCCTTTAAACAAAACGGAGTCAGCCTTTTCGGTCAATGAATAATTGTAGTGAAACGTCTGCTGTTGTAAACTCCATTCAATAGCTTTTTGACGAGCCGATTCGATATCCGGAGCGCATTCTTTCGTCCAACTAATAAGCTCATCCAAAAATTGACGGGTTACTTCCACTCGTTCGGGGAAAGGTTTCAACATATGCGTTTCAACCGTAAAACTCAGCGCATGAAACAAGGAAGCATAGCCCATTGCATAGCGCGGTAAATCGTTGAATGCGACAATTCCCTTGTCGGGAATATCTTCTTTCAGCTCCACATACGGGAACAAATCTGTTTTGTGTTTTTTCAAGCGAGCAGTCAGTGATGGAATGCATTTATCATAGGTCAACGAGCGCATGGAAGGTGCCATCCGTTCTTTCATCGATGCAATGTAAGTGAGCGTGTATTGGTAATCGGCACCGTTACTGACATGTGTGTCTACAAATACATCAGGATCCAAGGCCTGATAAAGCGTCACAAACGTCAATGCATTCGGAGAATCCATTTTAATGAAATCGCGGTTCAAATCGAGGTTTTGGCTATTGCCACGAAAGCCGTATTCTTCCGGTCCGTCTTGATTGGCACGGCTATTCGACGAACGATTAAACATACCACCTACATTGTATGCAGGAATAATGGCTACGACAGGTAAACCGGCTGTTTTCTTTCCGTTTTTGATCCAATTATCAATCCAAATCAAACAGGCATTTACACCATCGGGTTCTCCGGGGTGAATGGCATTATTGATCAAGATAGTCGTGCTATTTCGGGCTTTTTCGAACGTCTTTACCGAATCTTGAGCTCCGTTGATGATGCACACATAAATCGGCCAATCGGTGTCTGACTTGCCCATGGCATACAATTCGATTTCGGCATGTTCGCGGTCGAGTTTCTGGTAATACGCAATCAATTCCGGATAAGTTGGCGTGGTATTTCCTGACCACTGTGCGTTCACTCCGATGGAGATCAGCAACAAAAACGATAAAACCAAGTGTGTTTTCATGAGCAAAAGTTGCTTTAAAAATAGCCATTACAGGCAGAACAGACTTCTATACAGCTTGAAAACGCCAATTATTTCCAACGTTTTTTCATCCATTTGGCTTGATCAGCTTTGCTTAGGAAGGTCCAAGCTAGAATTCTGCTAGTCTTGTTTCCTTGCGCCATCGGGAGAATCTTCACTTCCACTACTTCTACCGAACGAAGCATTCTACCCGCGTTTTTGAGGTTCGATTCTTTCGAAATCAAGGTAGAAAACCAAAAACAATTGGAAGCGAATTGCTTGCTTTCTTTGATCATTCGCTCTACAAAACCGGCTTCACCACCTTCACACCACAATTCATTGGGTTGTCCGCCGAAATTCAACACGGCAGCAGTTGGTTTTTCCTGTTTCAGGTTCGATAATTTACGCATGGTTCCTGCAGCTGCGGCTTCTTGAGAAGCGTGAAACGGCGGATTACAAATTGTAAGATCTAACTGGTCTTTCGGCTGAATGATTCCTTCAAAAATGTGTTCGGCATTGGGCTGTAAACGCAATTCTACATTACCTTTCAGCGTGGCATTAGCGTTCACCAATCGTTCAGCCGACTCAATAGCTACCGGATCAACATCCGAACCGATAAACGACCATTCATATTCGGCGCGACCGATAATCGGATACACGCAGTTGGCTCCTACACCGATATCCAAGCAACGGATTGCTTTTCCGGTCGGTACTTCACCTTCTGATTCTCCTGATCTGGAATCGGCCAACAAATCTGCAATGTGGTGAATGTAATCGGCGCGCCCAGGAATCGGTGGACATAAATAATCTGTCGGAATGCTCCAATCGGTGATTCCGTAGTAATGCAGCAACAACGCTTTGTTGAGACTTTTAACGGCTTCCGGATCAAAAAAGTCAATGCTAAAATTACCGTAATCGTTTTCCTTCACGAACTTTTTCAGTTCAGGTGACGACTCGGTGAGCAACTGAAAATCATACTTTTCACGGTGTTGATTGCGTGTATGTAATTTTACTTTCTCTGTAGACTGAACTTTCTTTTTTGCTTGCATGACCGGATTTTCAAATGATTGTATTCCGCGTAAAAACACCACCAATGGTGCGCGAAACGAACTACAAAGATACTCCTATCATCGAGCTTTCGGTGATTACATCATTTTCCCTTCTTTGATGTATTCTTTTTTAATACCGTCAATTAGAAATTGTGCGCACATTTTGTTCTTACCAGCTTCGGCGGTTTTCAGACAGGCATATTGCACCACGTTAACGATATTGGCACCTGTAAGATCATACGTTCGTGACAATTCGCGCAAGGAAACATCATCTTCGAGCGGTAATTCTTTCGGAAGATTATTCTCCCACAACAAAATGCGTTCTTCCACTCCAGGACTTTGATATTCGATGATTGTTTGAAAACGACGTGTAAACGCGATATCCATATTGTTTTTCAGATTCGAAGCCAAGATCACCAAACCGGGATGTGTTTCGATTCGCTGCAACAAGTATGAAACCTCCTGATTGGCGTATTTATCATGGGCGTCGCGCACACTGGTGCGTTTTCCGAATACCGAATCGGCTTCATCAAAAAAGAGAATCCAATCTTTGTTTTTGGCTTTATCAAATAGTTTGGATAGGTTTTTTTCGGTTTCCCCGATGTATTTTGAAACCACCATCGACAAATCGATACGGTAAACATCTCGACCTGTATATTTCCCCAACAAACTTGCCGTAAGGGTTTTTCCTGTTCCCGGAGGACCGTAAAACATGACACGGTAACCGGGTTTCACTTTGCCTTTCAAGCCCCATTCTTCCATCAGGACATGGTTGTACGTAAGCCATGTTTGGATTTCCTGAATTTCGGCCATGACTTTTTCTTGTAAGATCAAATCACTCCATTCTAGGTTGGTATGGATAATATCGGCAGGGAAATTGGCACTCATGCGTGGTTTCAGAACAGCTCCGGTTGTAAACAAGGCCAGGTATTCTTCATCCATGATCAAACGTCCGCTCATAATGGGCTCGCCTTCAGGCACAGATTCTAAATCGAGAATTGCCATGCGAAACAACACCGATTGCGAAAGCAGGTAGTCGGTCATCTTCAACCGCGATTCCAAATCGTTTCCGGCAATGATGAATAACAGACCTTCACCGGTTGGCAAAATGCCTTGGTGATTTTTTCCCTTTGCTCCGCCAAAATCAGGAAAATCTCCTCCTTTCGGAAAAAATGCCCCCAATTCGCTATTTAATAATCCGGGATCGGTATGTGGAATCAAGGTTAAGGTCAGCGCCATCAAATCGACCTCTGACAATTGGTATTGAACGATGAAATTGGCTAATGCACTTTGATCAGGGGACAATTGAAGTGTTGGTGGAATAGCTTCTTCTTTTTTGACTTCGGTGATCAAACGAAATTGGAGCATTTGCCGAACAAAAGTGATGAGTTGTGTCAAAACTTGGGTAGGCATTGGCGTTTGTTGTGACATGTGGATTACATCGTTTTAAGTGAATAATGGTACAAACGTGAACAAGATACGGAAAGAAATTGAAACACCGTACTGATTTTGTCTCGATAAACCGAAACAATTTAAGATACCAATTTTTACTAATTTACTTTAAACGTGGTGACGCTTTTTCACCTTTACCTGAGCCTTTACGCCAATTTTAGCATCGATTGGTACACTGATAAACGAAGGTGTTTCAACCGTTCCGGTATTCATTGTACACGTCAATTTTAGGTACGCTGCCGTTGGCATGAGTAGTAATTCTTCCTGTGAAAAGTACAGTGAATTTACTGTTTCAGCAGTCAACACACCATTCACCAACGAACCGTAATCGGCACTTTTGATAGTCATTGTTTTGGGTGCAATGGCCAACGGCTGGAAGTTTTGATCTAACCAGACAAACGTTCCGGTAACATCTAGTTGAAACTCATTCTTCACAATTACATCGAGCGTAGCTTCTTCAATGGTAGAAAAATCGAGTGACGACACATTCAGTTCCAGCGTATCATCAATCACCAATGCCGAAAGTTGCATGTTGACCGGTACATCGCCTTCTAATGACAATTCGATAAGACTTGTTTCTACAAATGAATTTTGTAAGGTATACGCAACCGGATTGAACTGAACGGCATAATCTGCCTCCACCGTAACAGCTTTGGCTTCTATTAAATCGATGATGGTAGAATTTTGTTCGTTCAAGGTAAACGAAGCAATTCCGGGATTGATATCCAAACCGTTGATCTGTGCCGGATCGAGCGACATCCATTGATTGAGCAAATTGGTTTGTAAGGTAGTAACAGCTCCGTTTTCGTCGATTGCTTTTAAGGAGGTTAATTTGAATCGTCCGGGAGCATCTACTCCATTCTTCACTGACAACGACAGCGAAATACCGTTTAATCCGAATGATCCGGAAGGAATGTTCTTGAAGAAATCGACATCCGTAGAAACCGATTGTGTGATGATTTCATTCCCGAAAAACCCGGTTGCTGCTTCTAATATTACGTCTTGAAGGGTTACTTCAAAATACAAGGTATCGTAACGTGTAATGGTTACTGGAGGTCCGGTTGGGTCGGTAGTGATTTTTAATTTCGAAAACACAGAGTTGAGTGAATCTTGCATTTCTCCCATTGTTTCAAAGGAATATCCTGAAATATCAACCTGACCTGTAATAAACGATGGATTGGCTGAGGTTCCCGGTGATGCAATTGGCGAAGTGATCAACGTAGCCCCGTTTTTATCCGAATAAGGGAACTCTGCTTTAAAAGTGGTATTTGTTGGAATCACATTTCGGGCTTTGTATTTCAAGATCCCCGATTTCACTTTAAAAGAAGTCAACTGCACGGGATGCACATCAAGCACCATGTCGAATTGGTGAAACAACGACGAACCCGGTTGCACGGTATAACTATCAACATCCAACGA
>Ga0302296_1001023_pt1 | contig 21336 bp, 35 predicted proteins | sample III_Fen_N3_1_FD_194546 | JGI IMG/M metagenome (GOLD analysis project Ga0302296, IMG submission 194546) | Peat permafrost microbial communities from Stordalen Mire near Abisko, Sweden - III_Fen_N3_1 | ecosystem: Environmental > Terrestrial > Soil > Wetlands > Permafrost | place: Sweden: Abisko...
CTTATGAAACTCTTTACAACCAAACAACTGACCGGGATTATAGCAATAGTAATCGTATTAATCACTGTAGTAACATTGCTATTAACAGGTAACTTTCATTATCTAAACTAATACCGGGTGCAGCCTGTTGGATCAGGTGTACTCACAAATCCGGGATGGTAAGCCGATGAAAAGCCAAACGAGTCGATATAAGACAGAATCATCGTATGCCAGTACATAAAGACTACGATGTAAAACAAACAACGACTATATAAGTCACAGGTGCAATGCCTAATTGGATTACGATTCTTCCTTATGTGAAATGCATTAATCAGGTCGTTACTTGCAAGTCGCTGCATTACGTGAAATGCGTAGAACTGGACGTTAAGAGTAGAGCGGGTGATACTGCTCTACTATACAAAGTGCAATGTTGCACAACTAAAAACTAAAATGTTATGAAAAAATTAACGTTTACTTCATTAATAAACTCTATATTAAATAATGCAAAGATAGGAAGTATTAATATAGAGTTTAAGTTGTTAGAAAATCAGAACGCTAAAAAGTGGTACGATAAAAGTTATACTTCTGACTTTTCAGAAATAAAAGAGAACACAATTTACGGTGTTAAATACGATGGTTGTATAATGTTTGATTTTAAAACGGGTAAAATTGACAATCTACTTAAATCATTCTTAATCAAGTTTACCTCTCGATTTACTGAATATAGGCTTATTGATGGTCATTATAAGACCGTATCAATCAAAGATGAAGTGATGGCGAAGATAATAGAACACAATCAAGATAGAGTCGACAAAGGTTTATTCTATACAACTATATACGGTATCGGTTTTTGGGCTATCTTATCAAATAATAAGGATCAAGAAATAGCAAAAGATCTGGCTATCTATTTAAAGTCTAAAAACATTGACTATTTAAACGAGTACAGCGATGCAGGTTGGGTTTATCGGTTTAAAATTAATAAGTCTATTGAAATACATAACGAGCTATTAGCAAATTTTAAATGCTAATATCAATCAATCTATCAATCAATATGAAAAAATTAACGAAACAAACATTTATTCATTTTTAGGATACTAAAAAATACGATTATGAAAGCAACATTTACAAGGACTTTGACTTTTAAACAAAAGTTAATCCAACGCTATTTTGAAATGATATGGATTTACAGGGCGTATAAATCTTTTTTACCTTTTGTACTTGTGGTGATGGGATTGTTATTTGCAGCCGTGTGTTTTTGGCTGAACTATGATCCGATTAAATTTAATGAAATAGGAACGTTTTAAAAATAATATAAAATTATGCAACATTTACAACATTTATCACAACAAGCCCGCAACGCATTCTATTGGACCTCAATGGACCCAGACAAACGAGGGAAACAAACAATTGATGAACACGAATCACAATTGCAAAGTGATTTAGAATCTATTCCGGAAAATGAACACGAACGCTACATTTCAAAATATGTAGAGTTATTTGCTCACTGGTTAAGTGCTCATTCGCGATGTGCTTCGTCCGCCATAACAGGTGGTTCGGGGTTCAATGTTCGTAAAGCTGAAAAAGCAAACAATGCAGAACATAACGCTTATCAAAAATTTGATGAATGGAGGGATAACGCAAAAAAGGCAATTGCAAAAAGGATTGAGCAAAATAAACCTGAAGCACAAAAGAGGTCTGAAGCATGGGAACGTTTGGAGCGTCAAATTTTGAGTTCTGCTGCAACTATACATGGTATTAACAAAGGACTTGAAAGAGGTTATTCAAAGGCCTTGTTTGTTTCATCTATTTATCAACATGTTGAGGTATTTGCTAAAAAAGGGGATTTTGAAACGGTTCAGCTTGCTATTGACTGCATCAGAAAATTTAATGAAACTATGAGCGTTGTAATTACTGAACGTCACAAGTTTTTTAAATTGGCTGAGCGTGCCGAAATTAAAAAAGAAACTATTGAGGAACGTGCAGAAAAAGAAAATCAAGAGCTTTTGATTATTGGCGGCAAAGTTGTGTATAACTATGCAATTGACCGCTTGCAATTACTATTTGATGAAAAACCATCTTACAACATCATTTCGTCACTAAAGAAAAACGGTTTTCGTTGGGCGCCTTCTGAAACTGCATGGCAAAGACAATTAACTGGAAATGCTATTTATTCAACTAAATACTTTTTGAAAGAGAACAATTTATTTATACCGAAACCATGATCCACACATCCGGACCGGTGAACATCTTTGACTTGTTCACCCCAAAAGAAAAAGCAGAAAACGAACGACTTAAACAAGAAAGACAGTTAATGCAAAACACTTGTTTATTCATCAAAACTGCATTCGATGAAAAGCAAACGAAAGAATCTATTTTTGAGCAAATAAAGAAAATAGATTTACCCTTAAATATTCATTTGGCCGTATCTGGTCGATTTTCAGAGATATGCAAATATGGTCGAATTTTGACAGAAAGAGAAAGAAAAATTTATAACATGTAATAAAATGCCGGCATACATTGAAACGTTAACCGGCTACGAACTGCAATAATGCAGAGAATTTTAAAAAATCAAATCAGAATGAAAAAGCAAAAATTGTCAATCAGCAATTTTACATTTGAGTTTTCCGGATATGGTCATTATAAAGTGACTTTCTACAGTACATTAACACATAAGAGTTGGTCGACTGTCACTCATGACATGCCTCTTATCGATGTGACGAAAAACTCAGATAGTCCGAAACAAGTTGATTTAATCAGATTAAAAAATATCTGTAAACACTTGTAGTTCTGAAAATAACAATCTTTCACCCGTCGAAACATATCTTCTCAGCATGAATATGTACTTATCAATCGAACGGACTGGAAAAACCCTGCAACCATTGAACCGGAAACAGGGAACTAAATACTAATTTAAAAATATACCGAAATGAAAACAGAAAACGAACTGGGCGATTTAATTAATGACCGCTTTAGAGAAGAAAACAACGGCAATGATAGCATTTTTTTCGTAGACGAGATACTCAGCGATGATACTGTTTGCCTGAATGTACACGTAGTCGTATTACGCTAGATGAATGAAAACATCAAACCCCACAAACTTATGTTTGAAAATATCTGCAACTTTTTGTTTGAGACTGAAAAAGAATTGAATTGTATAACTTCTCCATTTGGGGATAAATACCGGAAATTATGAGAAAGCAAACTCCCGCACAAATAGAAGCGGCAGAAATTAAAGCGCGGTTAACTGAAATGTTAACCTATCAGATTGAAAAATTGGTAAAAAGTACTAATTTTGAACTGGACGAAATATTTGATATATTTCAAAACGCCATAAAACAACGCGGTAGTTATCATTCTGAATCTGAATTTTTATCTGAATGCAATAAGGTCTCACTTGATGGGATGGCTTATCTGGTCCCGGATGTTGATATGGTTCAGGATCGCGAGCTAACGGATTTTTGTAAGGAAAAAGGAATAAAATTATTAACACAATACGACGTATGAACTTAACTGATGTATTTTTTGGCAATTGTATTTATACTTGCATGTACTGTTGTGATTTATATACCAATTTGGCAAGTTAAACAAACTAAAAAATAGTGATATGAAAACATTGAATATTTAAAGCCTTTTCCCGCTTGCTTGGAACCGTCAAAAGGTCAGTATCTTGATATTTTTGAAATATCCGGCGCGACATTGGTAGCGGTCCAAAATAAAAATCTCATTGAATTGATTTTTGATGGCGTATCCTTTTATAATAACGCCGGGCGCGAATCAATGACTCCACAGGAACTTCGCGCGTCATTGGAATCGAACGCATCCCGAACGGAAAATTTCAGAGAATACGTTCAAAATTGGGTGAACAAACAAAAAGCATTACCAATACGCGAAAAAGAAAGAAAGGAAGTTACAAAAAAAGATTTATCATAAATTCTTTAGCGTAAAGTCGGGCGGAGTTTCGGAGCTAAAGGGTATTTGTATAGATACATTCGACTGTATAGATTTACATTTTGAAATATACCGGTCAAAAAAGGCCGAATACATTTGTTTGGGTGAGTATTGTGTTAGTACTGGTAGTCGCGATGGCTTTTGTAGCAACCTGATACTATTTGACTATTGTGAGTCAAAGATTAACGAATGGATTAAAAAGGAGTATAAGTTATGAAAAATAAACTACCCGCATAACGGTAGTTAACCATGAAAATAGCTTTGTGTTATGCACTTACTATGATTTATAACGACTATTTGTTATAAATCGCAGATTCCCAGAGGTCAAAATTTTGGCTTTACGGCTGTTGTTTTGACCTCTTTTTATAGTACCACATTCAAGGCATTTAGTATTGAGCCATACAAACGTTATACTTCGATACAAAAGTGGCTGAGAAATGAATTAAACCATATAAAACAACTATTTATTATGATCGATAAACTAATCACTTTTTATCTTGACTTTAAAAATAGTCAAATGAGCATAAATAATTATGCTGCAAAACATGAAATTTCTTGCAGTGAGTGCCTTATTTTGTTGAATGCAGGCAAGAAACTAAACGAAAGACCAATCGAAAATATAGCTGCACCATTTCCACCTTTAAAAAATGGGCTTTGAAACATGAAAACAATCAAACGGATTTATTCCAACTCTTCAAAACTGGAGCGAACTATTTTTGCTTGCTGCGCTTATTATGGAGCTATACTACTGATATTTAAAATTATCGGAGCATGAAAGCAACTGAAAGAATCATCCGAATTATTTTGATTTTGGGTGGATTAATTGATATTTATTTAATAATTGTAATTTAAAAAGCGAAATGATATGAAGGCGAACAAAATTTTTAACGAAAGGCAGTATAACGATGCAAAAGTATGCGAAAACCCTCTTTCAGTCCAAAATAATAAGTCGAACTATGTTATTTTTGGAACTTATAGGGCTATAATTACATTTTTATATAAAAATGGCACAACCGATAATATTATTGTGAACGACTGGGGGAGTTATTCGTATTTGGAGCTGTGCGCTAGGTTTAACGAATACATATCACTATTATGAACCCAACTCATGGCAAACTCATCCTTACATCAGGACTGAAAGAAATAGTAATTTTGAACGACAAGCCTTTTGCTCTATTACAGAGCAAAAAGTCTGAAATGATTAAAGAAGGATACAAAAAGGAAAATTTAAAAATATATTATAAGTTATGAAAACGAAAACAGAAACAACACAAATTAAGACCAACAGGCTGATAGCTGGGTTTATGGGCTATAATATAATCCCTTATCAACACAATGAATTTAGGCCGATATACAACGGCAATAAGTACGCAAAGACAGTCTCGGAAACCAAATTATTATGGGGTGGACTAGACATTCAGTTTACTGGTAGATTTGTTGAAAATGCAATTTATCCATTTGATACGGATTTTAGTTATCTTATTCCCGTCATTAAAAGGATTGAACAACAGGGTTATGTTGTATGTATTGCAGGGATAAAATATCAAGTTTACAGATTACTGGAGGAAAATTTACCTATAATTGCTTTAGTGTGCGGTGATTTATCCAGAAAAACAGAAGTAACTTGCGATCTAATTACTGCTTTTATTGAATGGTATAATCGTATAAATAACACACCATTATGAAAACAACAATCATTATACTTTTTGCCCTATTCGCTGCATGGATCTTATTTTTCAAAATTACCGACTATCTTTGTGGTGCAAAAAACAGTTCACTAAGACGTTTTTGGGATAAGCATTTAGTTGACTTCGGTGATCCTGTAATTATACCCGATGTAAAGTTCAATCACATTAAGCCGGTAATTCAAGACTACAAAATAAGGGTATTCTCGAATTTTGGCGCGTATATTTGCGATATAAACGTATGCGGACATTTAGGTGCTGATACCTTACGAATTGGACAGGCCTGCGAAATAGCTTATATTGAGGATAATTTTTTACTGGTGTATAATCAACTTAAAAATCACGAAAAATGAGAACAAAGACCTTCTACTCTTTACACGGAGTACAACTCACCGGCCCAATTTCGCACGAAAAAAGATTCAAAAATAAACTGATAACTTTTGTAAAAAAGTTGGGTAAAATTTACGCTACTACTGATAACTATTCACTTGTTGAGGTCGAAGAGAGTACGGACGTGGCAGTACTGGAATCTTTAATACTTGCTGAGATATGAATATACTAAATGACAAATCAGATCAAGTAATTGCTCGTCAAAATGATATAGAGCAAGTTCAACAAGAAAAACAAGAATTTAAGCTACTCGGAACGTATTACAGAACCGCAGGACTTAATTTGTACTGTTACAACCCGCATAAAGATAAAGTCGAAGAAGTCGAAGTAAAAAGCAATTCAGCGACTTGTATTTTAATTCCTTTAGAAAAAGGGTATTTAATCGAGGATTACGAAAAACCAAAAATTGACGTAAATCCGAACTGGGATTATTTCGAGGCATTAAACATGAAAAATGCGCTTAGTCGGGTTGATAGATTTAAGCAGGGTAAAATAGACCAAATTTGGAATCTACGTGTACCCAATACTAAAAGTAAAATCAAATTATTCTAACCTATAACCCCCAACATTATGTTATTCACATTTATAATTATCTTCGCAGTTATCGCTGGTGGTATTGGTGACTTATTTAAAAAACAATAGAAACATGGAAAAGTTCGTGATATATTGTAGAGTATCGACAAAAGAACAAGGTCTTAGTGGACTTGGACTCGATGCACAGCTTGATACTTGCCGGAATTACATCGCTCACAAGCAAGGGGAGACTATCGGAGAGTTTTTTGATATTAAATCCGGTTCATCTAGGAATAGAAATGGGCTTAACAAAGCACTATCTACAGCAAGAGAAAAAGATGCAACTATTGTATTCTCGAAACTTGACCGTTTAGCCAGGGATTCGGAATATGCCCATGCTATAAGAAACTCCGGCGTAAAGCTGTATTTTTGCGATTTCCCAGAACTCAATACCTTACTATTTGGAATACTTGTATCTTTTGCTCAATACGAAAAAGAGAAAGGACAAGAGAGGACAAAGGATGCGCTCAGATCAATAACGAGAGAGATAGAGTTGACAGGCAGTCATACTTCAGAAAAAAGTGGAAATACCATCACCGGGCTCGGTCGCACAAAAGGAACTAAAGCCAAAGCAGATTGGGCAAAACCATCTGAATATCTAATTTCCTCATTCCGCGATAAAATTGGTTCCGATACAGACAGAAGGAGGCAATGGCTATCGATCCAGCAAATGAGATCTAAAGGTGAAACGATGGCAAAAATAGCCGATACTATGAATGCTATTGGGGAGCTTACCCCTCGCGGGTACAAGTGGTCAAGTGGGTCGGTCTGTGCTGTATTGGAGAAGTGGGGTGATTATTTTTTGGAAGCGAAACAGATTGATGTGGAACTGCCGAAATACACGTCAGCCAGCCAATGCACATAGGCATTGTGTTAGGGCGGCTTAACCGAATAACAGCTTCAAACTTATACAAAACCAGCCTGACACATAGCCGTGTGTTACTGGCAGTTAATTCTTAATTAAAATGAAAACTACAAACTCAATCAAAAAATCAGGTGCTATTGTATGGCATAAAAATGAACTAAGGGTAATTACTAATCAAAATGTAGGTAAAAATCATATTGTATTAGAAAATGTAATTAAAATAAGAAAGTCATCGGTAAGACTTGCGAAAATTGGTGATTCTGTTGAATTTAAAGACTTAACATCTTTACCTGAACGCTGCTCAAAAATGGTTGATATGAAAATAACCTACTTTACTTCAAATGGGAATGTAGGCACAGATAAAGATATGAACGAGTTTGATAGCTCAAAGCATTCGCACTTTCGCAAGCCCTTTGTTTAATTGCCAGTAACGAACACAGCTACCAGCATACAGCCGATTAGCGGGCGATGAACTGTCGAACCGCTGAAATGGCAAAGCGGGCAAATAAGCCTACTAAATGTACAAATATAGGCTATGTTTGATAGGCGTGTGTTATGGTTTCGCTGTTTTCTTTCTTATTATTAATCAATTAACTATCATTCAAATGCAAACAAATTATTCAGATTTACCACGTAAAATAAAAAAAGGTTTGAAACGTAAGCTGTTCAAAGATTTAAAAGTATGGAAGTGGAAAGAGATAAAAATAACAGGCATTGTAAAATGTTCACATAGCATATCACATAATTCCCCCGACTTTAAAGGATTTCAAATAACTGGATATAGTTTAGGATAACCATGAAAGAAGAAACTATAGTTAGAGAAAATCTAATGAATCAAGAAGGTTATACAGGCTATTTCGGTAGCGAATTATGTTTGCCTCGAACACGCGACTACTCAGATAGGTGGCCAAGAACTAAATGGGTGCCTGAATTAAATCAATTCAAATGCCCTCGTTGTGGTTGGGTATCTCAATATCCAGAAGATTTTATTAAACGCTACAAGGCTCGTTGGTCTTTACAGTGAACCGCAACGAACTAAGCTAAGCGAAACAGCCCGATGCGGTGCGATTCGCTGTCAGCCACGCTAAAATGATAATGCGGGTACGAATACTCGTATACAGATTCAGCCAGCTTGTGAGCATGGGTGAGTGTTATAGGCTGGCGATTCTTATCTTTCTTAAATATAAATCTTTTAAAAAAAAAACTAAAAATGAAACAAGAATTTGAAATGACACAAGAAGAAATGGACAACATTATCGAAATTAATAAAGGTGGTGGTGATCCAGTAATGTTTTTAAGCGGTGGAACTCCAATGGGAAGTTCTTTACAAGAAAAAATAAACCAGTATTGGGAAATTCTTTCTGATAAATACGGGTTCAAACAAATGACGGTTGAAGGTAGCGCAAAAGGAAAATTATTTTTTCTTGCAGAGCCGAAGCCGATTATAGTACCAAAAACACAAACTGAAATTGAAATTGATAAATATTTAGGCAACTCAATGGGCTATTTAAGTTCTTACGTGGCTGATTCTCTCAAAAAAATAGCGGTGCAATTGGAGTCATGTGAATATGAATGTGAAGGCGGGTTCTTGAAAAATAACGTATCGTTTCTTGCACTCAAAAAGTTGGCGGGTCTTTTTTAAGGTTGCCTATAACGAGAGGCTATGTGTATGGCTATTTGCCTACACATAGGTATTGTTAGGTGCTGGCGATTCTTTCTTATATTTTTCAAAACTATATATTAATTTTAAAAGTCAATTTTATGAAAACAAAAATTTATGTAAAACAAGAAGTCGAAATTACTACATTAGAAGTAAAAGCAGGTGTTAGATACTGGGAAGATTCAGAATTTAACGGAGAAAATGACACGGAAGACGGTGAATTGGTTCCGTGTAAAATTGGTTCATTATGGTGTCCGATTATTGACATTGATAACGGAATTATCACAAATTGGAAACAAGGCGTAAAAGCTGAAATTCATTACAAAGTTGTCGATAATGGAAGTTACTACTTGAAAGATTCAAACGGTAATGTTGTTGCTTCAATCAAACAGGATTATGTTCCAAAAATTCTTTGTCCAAAAGAAAACGGTTACGGTGATTACATCATTATGGACGTTGACGAAAATGGTAAAATCTCAAATTGGAAAGCGGATATTAGTTATTTCTTTCCGGATATTGAAGATTAAACTTAATAGGTGAGCGAAAGGTCGTTTTTCTTTCGCTTGCCTATACATAATGTTATGCGTTTGTTGTATCTTTTCTTTGTTAATGTATGTTATATTTTCGTGTTTTGTTGAAAATAATTTGATTACTGCAAGCGATAATCAAATAAGAATATTATCTTTGTAGCATAATAATTAATTAATAATTGAATTTATGAAAGCAACTAACTTGGTAACAACAGAGAACACAAATAACATGGCTTATAACATGTTAGGTATGGTAGAAAAAATAGACTACTTAAATAGCATTGAAACGATTATGAGCATGTTTATTTACGAAACAGAAGAAGTTGAAACTGCTGTTTTTGCTATTTTATTGACAGAATGTCAGTTGTATAATGAAAAACTTGAAGCAACTATTAAAGAATAATATTATGACAACTGATACTATATACTCAAAAGTTTGTGAAATTTGCTTTGATAATGTTCTATTTTACAGAGTAAATTACCGTAAATTATCATCAAAATTCATCAATAAATTATTAAAATATGATATTGGAAAACTTGAAATTGATAGCATTAAAATAACTGATATTGGTATTGACTGCAATTTATTCACAATGAAAATAAATCAGATTACAACAATTGAAAACATTAATATTTCACATAATAGAATACTAACAAATTAAAATTATGAGTGAAAATAGAGAAATAATGAAAACGCTCGAGGTGTTTTTGACTGACAACAAAATACCATATATTAATTTATATTGGTCGATAAAAATTGACAGGGAGAAATTTTCACCTCAATTATTGAAGTTATGTAATGATAACTGTATATCATTTACATTTTTTGAAAATGATTCAGAATACATTTTATATAAAGTTTAAACTATGGAAAATTTTTTATTTAAAGCAAGACGGGTCGATAATGGTGAATTGGTGGAAGGTATGCCAATAGAAAGTAATATAGACTGTGAAGGTTATAAATCATACATGTTTGTAGATTGGACTGTAAAAAATACTATAACGCTAATAACAGGGAAGGCGTCTTTTGGTAAATGTGTTGAAGTAATTCCTGAAACAATAATACAAATCAAGTAATGAAGCCGAAAACAGATAAAAATCCAAAAGGATCAGGCGCACCAAAAAAAGAACCTACTCAACCGTTTTATTGTCGCATTCCGATAAGCATTTATTCCGAGTTGTCTGATTATGTTCACAAAGCTGTCGAAGCGCACAAAGCCAAGTCTTTTCCAAAATAGCAGCTAACGACCGAGGCTATGGGTATATTGCCCATTTGCGAGTAAATCACTTTCATAAACGCACAAAATGAATAACGGAACACAAATAATCGAACCCCCACAAGGCGGGCAAATAACCATAGGCGCATGTTATGCCCAGCCCTTTCCTATCTTTTCTCGTATTTGGGAAATGCCAAACTCAAACACTTTTAGCATTAAATGTATATCCAAACTGATACACAAATACCTTAAAAGTGATATGATAAGCATTGACCCATTTGCGAATAACTGTAAACTGGCAAAAATAACAAACGATTTAAACCCTGATTACGATACTGATTATCATTTAGACGCTGTTGATTTTATGAAACAGTTTGAAGATAATTCAATCGACTTCGTATTTTATGACCCGCCTTATTCATTACGGCAGGTTTCAGAATGCTATAAAAACGTAGGAATACCCGTAACAATGGAAACTACACAAAGTAGCTGGAGAACAAAGCATATAAACGAAATAGCACGTATTTTAAAACCAAACGGAATATGTATTTCATTTGGTTGGAACAGTTCAGGAGTTGGAATTAAACGAGGTTTCGAGTTAATTGAAATTTTACTTGTCGGACACGGTGGCAGCCATAATGATACGATTTGCACCGTTGAACGCAAACGCCCCTCTCTTTTTTAGGGTTGGGCATAACATCTAATATAAATTATTTTGTACCCACAAATATGGATAAACTAACTGAAACATATAAGTTTAGAATTTCAAAACAACAACTCGAAACGTTGGATAAATTGAGAGGATTAAATGTAGATGTCAGTCAGTTTATCCGTTTGGCAATTAAAGAAAAAATTAAAAAGGATTACAAGAAAATTAATCCTGAAAAGAAATTAAGTATAATTAAACTAAAAGAATTATACCCTAATTTATTTTAAAATACACCATGAAAAAACTAATCTTATTTATTGCAATTTGCATATTTTCAAGCTGCGGAATACTAAATGATCCCGGTTGTCATTCAATCGGAAAGAATCAACCGAAGCAAATGTATAAGACCTATTACTCCCAAAATGGGCAAATATTTAAAGTTGGTGAATAAAAAAAGCCGCCAAAATCTCTCGACTTAGACGGCTTATTAAACATATTATGAAAAAACTCCTATTTGAAAATAAATATTTTAAGTGCGATAATTAATGTCGTTGCCAAAGTTCCACCGATAACTATTCCGTTGCGTTCGACAAAATTGCGTTTAATGGCTTTTCTCAGGTCGTTATTCACCCGGTCGGACTTATTTATATAATCGTTTTTATTGATTATTATAGTGTCTTTTATAAATGACTGTTTTTCGCATAAGTACAATTGATTTGAGTAGCTCTCCGCCTCGTTGTGTACTTGTTCGTTTTCATTTTCGCAAGCCTCAATTTCTTTTTGCTTGGATGCAATCGTTTTCAGGCATGTAGTATCTGTTTCAGGTATTAAATTTTGCAAAGAATCTGAAATGTGTTTCTGATTTAATGCTATTTTTGCGAAGTACTTAGCATTCTCTTTGTATTTGGCTGTTTTTTTTGCCTCCTCCGCTTTCACAGTCTCTATCTCTGCTATTTTATTAGCATCAATGATAGAAGTTAGGCTATCAACTAAATGTGACCTTAAATCGAATGTTTCTGTAGTTGAAATTACTGTGTCGGCTTTCTTTGTCGAGCACTTTGAAATGAACAAAAAAAATAGTCCTAAAACTATAATTGTGGAAATAATCCAAAAAGTATATTTTTTCATTTTTTTTGATTTTAAAAGCTACATAACCATTTGAGCAGGCTTCACTAATGTGCGTTACACCTATGTAGTTTTGTTATTTTACTTTAAAGTTTTTCATTGATTTTGTTATTCACCTTGTTTGGGTAAGTCTCCGTAAATAATACGAGATAACAACGGCTGTAATTATGGCTATTGATTCAATCATTTTACTTGCACGTATTTTTTACCATCGAATTTTAGTTTCTGATTTCGGTTTCCATTTGGAACAAAAGAAACATGTACCCAAGTAAAATTATGCTCATTTATTAGCTGATCGAATGGACGAGATGCCAATATGTTGAAAAGTTTTTCGTTTTCCTCTGGGCTTCCTGCGGTAATATCCGCTGCCTGACCTTTGCAGTGTTGGCTTGTGGCTACACCTCCGATTGCTTTATTTACATCATCGCTTCTGAAGCCCGAATTTACTTTTATTGATTTTCCGTATATATTTCTTAGTGGTTGCAATACATTTTCGCAAAGCAAAGTAAGGTAGTGAATTTGCTCTGCTGTTGGTTCATTTCTTAAGTTACTTTTCGTAACTGTCATTTCTTCTAAAGAGAAGTTTTTTGTTAGCTGTGTCATGGTTTATTATTTCTTTTTAGTATTCTCAATCATAACATCCTCTAATCCAGAGTGTACCATTAAAATAATCATATTATCGTGGGTTTCAGATGTATTTTTTTCAATGTCATTTATTTTATTGAATAAAATAGTTTGGTTTTTGTCAATTACATTCAATCGCTCTTCATGTACTGCTCCTAGTTTAAAATCCTGATTGATTGCCTCATCTCTATCATTCTTGGATGTAAGAGATGATAACATTACAGGAATAAGAATAGCAAGTGCCCATCCTATAAGTGTTTTCAAATCAAAATTATATGAGTAGTTAGACATAATTGATAACTTTTTATTCCGTAAATATAAAGATAATTTTCTTTTTAGAAAACTTTTTACTGATTATTTTCAGGATTATTTTCTTTTTTGTCAACTTCTACGCTTGTTTCTTTTGTTGTAGTAGTTGATTTAGTGCTAGTTGGGAGTTTATTAAAGAACTCTGCCGTAATAGCCCCTAAGCAAAAAAGAATAATAAATAGCAAGTATAGGAGTACGGTTTCATCAATTTTTCCACCGTTCATGCTGCCTACTATCATTTTATAAAAGAACCAAAGGCATACATATAATGCTATTGCTTTTCGGCTTGCATCGCCTTTTTGGTCTTGAAAAAATCCGGCAAACCATTTTATTAGCTTGATAAACCAGTTGTCTGCTTTCATTTTATGCCCCCTAAGATCGATAGTAATTGACCGGATACAATCACACCGTAGATTTCGGTATTCAATACCGCATCTTCAATCAGTTTAAAGTCGGCATCGTCCACCTCAACAAATGGTTCTGTAAATAATCTTTGAGCCAAGGAAAAGCATTTTAGTTTTCCTCCTTCTTTATTTGATAGGACGATGTTTGATAATGCTTCGCCAGTAGTCAGCGATGCGTTGTTTTCAGTCTTTAGATCTTCACCTTTGAAATTTACTAATACTTCTTTTACCCGAATTGATTTCATATTTTTATTTTTAATTGATTAATTCTGCAAATATAATTATTTATTTTTTATTATGCTACTTTCTTGAAAATTGTTTCGACGTTATAAGTACATCCTGTAAATGTACCTGTAGTTGCAACCGTTATAGCTGTTGATGCTTTGCAACGTATATTTAAAGGGTGTCCCATATATGGCACCGCTCCGTTTGCGAAGGCGATGTTAGTCCCGATTGTGCCATTCACTAATTGGAATGTCATTGTTGCGGTTCTTGCTGTGTTTCCTTCGTCTGTATATGCGACTATTACGGTAAATGCCTCGGCACTAGATGTAGTTACTAATACATTCGCACATATTTGATAAGAACCATCTGCTGCAGACAAAGTAAATGAATGTACATTTGCATTCGCTGCCGTTTGACCTACTGCCCGCCCTGTTTGTGACATAATAAACATACGTCTAACTGCACCTGTAGTAATGGTTCCGTAAAAAGCATCGGTATTAAACTCAAATGCCCCCACTTCTGGAGTTGTCATCAAAGTTCCTGAATTATATTTTGCGGGTGCTGTTCCAGCTGTTGCCGATCCTGCCTTAAAATGCGTAACTGCTGTCGGAGATGTAAGTCCAAAACCAATATTTCCACTGGATAGGATTCGCATCCTTACAATATTGTTTGTTCCAAATATCAAAGCCGTCCCCCCGACAGTACCGATCGTCAAATCTCTAGCCGTCCCCCCAGTAGCAGTATTATTAAATATATAATTAGATGTACTTCTAATCGACCCAAATAAGGTTAATGTATTTCCATCGCCCGGAGTTGATATTGATATATATTGATTTTTAGCGGTATTAAAAACAGTGAACCTAAAATCGGCACTTGTTCCCGCGTTAGAATTATACATTTGCACGCCTGATGGTGCGTTGTAGTTGTCTGCAATTAAAACTCTGGCAGTTCCACCTGCTCCATAATCAGAAGGTGATCCGAATGTGCCTACTTCAACAGATGAAAAGGATGGATCGGTCAAAGACGATAGAATACCAACCCCACCAACCGTGGGCATGTTCGTAAACTCACCATTGGTTGCCCAAAGTTTTGTAAGTCTAGCTCCTGTCGCCCCGATTGTTTGACCTACTGTTTGGTCGGTTAAAACTAATCCAGATGGCAGGTGGCTTAATGCTATTGCGCGAGTTTTTAAACTTAGTGTCGCAGCATCGTAATAGGTAAATTGGCTGTCGGTTGGGGTTTCTTGGATTGTCGCTATTTTCAATTCGTAACCTACATCACCAACCCTAGCAAAACCATCTTTATCGAATACTAAGCGACCATCGTTTACACCATCATATAATTTAGCACGGATGCCAACAAAAGCTCCTGTAGCAAGTCCCGCAACTGCACCATCACGAAGTATTATTTCATCTTTAGTGGTATATACTTGTTCTGCGTGAGTTTCATAAGAACTACCTACTTGTGAAATACTCTCAACATGTAATACTCCTGCATTATCTAAATTAATAGACTTTGTAAGGTCAGGACTTTTTAAGGTTGAATCATTACCTGATGTATGTTTTAAGTCAGTTGCACTTTCAAGTAATGCCTCTGTAATTTTAGCCGTTGCACGAATAGAATCGCCATTGGCACTAGGTACGGATAGTCCAGTCATTTTATGACTATTCATATTTACATTGGCAGTCATTGCTCCGAGTGTGGTATCTCCGCCCATTGGGTGTATTTCTGCTATGGAGCTATCTGAAACAAGCGATTTTCCGACGACCGCATCGGCCTTTCCCGATATACTCGAATCCATATTTATTAATATCTCCACATCTAGCCCCTTTGGCTCTCCCGTAGAAACATCGTAAATCAATATCGCCTGAGAACTTTGCCCAGTCAATGTCTTTACCTCAGTCAAGGTAAGTACGTCCGTTGTTATAATTTCTGCCATATCGTTTACAAATATAGTGTATTAATAAATAAAATCAAAAAAATGTGTGGTTATATGATTATATGTTGGTAGCGTTCCATATCCAATAACTGTCATCAAATACTAGTTCTATCCTATCTCCGCGAGAGCCTATAATAGCCTCGTCGACTACCGTTACCTGAATAATCTGTTTACCTCTCCATATATTAGGAGTAACCGATGTATCTAACCATCGCCCTGTAACATTCACGGCGGCGGTATTATTTCTCCTTACAGATAGAACTTGTCCACTATAAGGGAACTCAGGGAGTCCAATCGTTATATATGTTGTATTGTAGCAACTTATAATATTATCTTTGTCTGTACAATCGTAATTGGATGTGACAGATTTTGCGTGTAAGTATAGTCCATTTGTTTTTACTTTCTGAAAATATCCACCATAAGCAGGTGCAGGACTTGCATTTGTATTTACGGCATCCCCATATACGCCACATATTGCAGCTAAGCCGCTATACGCATCTGCCGCTAAGTCGCCAAATCCTAATCCAACAACAGCTCCTTTTAACTCTATTCCCGATGATACTGGTATAGCTTGTATTCCGGCTTTATTCGCAAGTATCCCTTGCGATGTCATTTCAGCAGTTTCAGAGTCGCTCGTTCTTAGCTGTATAACTCCTGTTGTATTATTAATCGTAACCGTCTGCGCTATCGTTTCAGCACCTCCAGATGGCGTATATCTTGTTATATTTGTTGTAAACTCAATTTCAAAACTACCATCGGCAAGTGCTTTAAGTCTTCCACCAGCAGCCTCTAGTGATCCAGTGCTTCCATTAAATTTTAGATTCGGCACAAACCCAGCGTTAGTCCAGTCCACGCTCACGCTTCCATCAATAGTCCCTTGCTTAGAAATCATTAACCCATCCTTATAGATGAACCCAGCAATTTCGGCTTTATTCGCAAGTAAAAAACTGGTCGTCATCACACCGGTCGATGAATCGTATTGAATAAAATTTTTAGGATTTTCGCCCCTGTCTCCAAAGAACATATCTCCATAAATTCGTTCGTAAGCTCTACCTGTTGATGGGTCAACTCCATATCGAATGTAATCCTTATCTACGAATGAATATCCGCTTATTCCCGCGTATTGAGTTACTGTACCTCCATTAGTTTGGTCGATGATTAAAGCAGATTGTCTAGCGAAATTGGAACTATTCCCAAGTTGAGCAATGTTATCTCCAACAGTAGGTAGCCCCGAACCATCTCCGCTACCCATAGAGATATTAATGTAATCATTACCAACACCTACAACTTCTTTCCAGTAATATTTTACCACCTCATTTGATGATGGGTCGACTCGTTGACAATACGCATGATCTCCAACTGTAAATTGGTTTAAAACAGTTCCATTTTTTATGTCAAGAGAGCAAACTGTATAAGCAGCATTTGAGGAGTCAACAGCCGAAACAGTCATAGCCGCAGCAGAGTAAATATGAATACCGCCATAAATAGAGACCTGATTAATTACAAGTTCGTTTACTGTTAACGTCTTTCTCACATTGAGTTTATCAATATCCAGCACATAATCTTGATTTGCATCCTTGTATATAGCGAACCCGTAACCACCTATTTGCCCCTGTAGATAAGAAGTAGACTGCATCTTGCCATCTACATATAAAGTATCCTCAAATCTCGTTTTTGACTTAGAGAATTGCTCTGGGCCATCTTTACGCAAGTATCTACTGTCAAGTAACAGTGCAGCTTGTTCCGATAGTTGCTGCGCTGAAAGCATATTGCTACTAAGCACCTTTATGTCGCCCTGTATTATTTGAACCGAATTTTTAGCCGATGTAGGTTTCTCTGCAATAGTTATGTTCCATTCTGGCAATAACACTCCAGTCTTGTAGTTTATAGACAGATTAGTAATAGTCAATTTTACTGCGTCAGTAGTTCCGAATATATGTTCGTCCTTTAATAGGATAAGCGAACCTATTTGGATTGAATCATTAATCGATGCATTCATTTCCAAAAATACGGCAGATGGTTTTATTGCGTAAGTCGGATTTTCATTGTTCGTTTTTAATAACTCGTTATTAATATATGCTTCAAGTCTATTTTCTGCCTCGTAAACATAAGGGTAATAAGGCATTTCTATGTTAGTAAAAAAGAATTTATCTCCAATCGATGCATTGAGAACCATATTCGGATACATTAATTTAGTTGCCGTAAGATTCGCGGACGACTTTATCAAGCTTAATCTCCAATGTGACCCCGTTATGGTCGTGTCGGGATAGATATGGAATGCAGTTACAGGGCTTTCATCTCTTGCAATTACAAATTCATAATCACCCGCAAGCATCCCTGACGAAAACATTACGGTCATATCTTTATTTGGAGCGACTAGTGGATCCCATATACGGTGCTTGTAATCAGCGTCTGATTCACTGCCACCTTGCGATGAATCCCAGATATTTTTTACCCAAATATCGAAAGTTTCTTTATATGTATTGGTGGGATGTCGGGTAATGTTTGTTAGTCCTTGCGTTACAGTCATTGGAGCATGGTCGGAATTTCCACCCATAGATGTATCAACCGTAATTTTATAATTACCCGGGGCCATGTCAATGAACGAAAATTCATTAATCAGAGAATATGCGGGAGGATTGAAAACTGTAAGTGCCATCACGGACGAATCAATGACTGCATTGGTTGAAACATCTATAATTTTTACTGTTTGTTCGTAAGCATAAGAGAAGTTAGTAGATGCATTATGACTAACATCAAATGTTATCCCAAACGATATGTTATCAAATTCGGCTGTGGTATTGAAATTACCCGTAGTCAAATTCCAGTTGTGACTAGCCCCTCTCGATGTTCCAATATATTTACATACCGACATAGCATTTGCAACCACCTGATTCAAACTTGTATCAGTGCCATTATAGTCGTCGTTCAACACTTGTTCTACTCCCACAATTTCATCTAATGTCCCGGTCGATGCGTTTTGGAACGTAGGATAAATAGATGATACATCTGCCACCGACCCTTTCCGTATTCCGTAAATAGCTTCTGCCGATTCGGATATTACATAATCTACCGGATTAAAATTATAACCAAGTTGCTTATCCGAATACCCAAGTTCATAAGCGTAATGGCTTGAATCTGCTACCGAGCCAATCGACGCATCGTTCCAACCTTGCACGTATTCCCTGTACGAAGCGGGCATTAAATTGGTATATGGTACATTTTGGGTAAATTCGTTATTATCTGGGTCGTCAATGTATTGGGATGTTGAACTATCAAAATACCTATATGGTAAATTTTTGTCAGACCCTCTCCCTGATAATCTAGTATAGACAGGTGTGTTAGGATTGACACGCTCTATACTTATGAGTCCGTTGTCAAATCCATATTCAAAAACGATAAGATGCGGTGAATTAACCATTCTTGTTGATTTTAATACATCTCCTACATTATCAATAGTAATTTCAGGGTATGTTGCAATTAAATAATCAGTTAATTGAGTAAATTCGGCATCACTTGGGACATGCCATCCATCAGTTGAATCAATTAATCCGTGTTCATTATCAACCGCATACCAATTATAAAGCCTTCCATAAGCAGCAACCATTAAAGCCTCGGTAGTAAGTTCGTCTGTTGGAACAAAAGCATCATCGTTCTTTCCATATACAGCGCAAGCACCAACAGTGTCAGCAGCCCACGCAACATCGCTTAAATTTGTTGGTATAGTTGTTCCGTCAGCATATTTTGTAGTCTTTAAATTAGTCGTTGTCCAAACTTGTAATCCTATCTTTGTTCCATAGTAATTATTACCATCTGCATCGGAAAAAGCATTCGGTATAATTGTACCATCTGAAAGTAAATCTTCACCTGATAGCAAAGGGCGAACTAAACGTATCCCAAATCCATTTCCATAACTAGTAAATATTGTAAAATTCGTTCTCCCATAATCATTAATACAAAAAAAAGCATCCTTACCAACTGGATTAACGTTATTTATATATAACGACATATAATTACCTAAAAATTGATAACCTCCTAAGGCGTTTCTAATCGCACTCGGCAACGCCCCAAATCCAAACCTATCAGTGCCAAATATAGTAGGGTCACCACTATCATTCCAACGAGGGTGAAGGGCAGTGTCGTGTGATACGATTAATTCCGCCACATACCCCAGCCGTATAGTCATTATCCCACCATCGCTTGCAATTTTCCACCTTAGTCCATAAATATCATATAGTCCGGTCAGTAAACTCCATAAGGTCTCACGAGAAAAAGATGTAGTTACAACGGAAGTTCCATCGTAAATAATCGGGTTTATATTATCCATGTACAAAGGGTCGAGCACCATCTGCCATACCCCAGCCCCAAAATAATAGTCAAGGTTTATATTGAACCGTTCAACGAATTGTGTAACGGTGAGTGCCAATGTCGGACTATAAGATGTGGGCTGCTTAACGTTCGGAGTAATAGTTACGAAATCAGCAAATTCATATCGCTCTAAATCAGCTCTTTGAGATTTATAAATTAATGTATATTTATATCGTAACGACGAAGTGTCTTTTACTAGCGCAGGAGTTAATGTCGATAGATAATATCTTTCCCCTCTATAATCCACATACCATAATCTATCGAACGCAGGGATTACAGCAGGGTCAACAAACATATCGCAAGTGATAGTTGCTGCTCCCATTTCAGCTTCATTATATGTAAAGCCCTCAACATCGAAGTATTGCAACCCGACACTCCAAAAAGTGAGCACTTGTCCTTGAAAAGACAGCACTTTTGAATTAAATGCTAATGCATGGTCTTTGCCCGTATATAATCTTGTTCTCATAATGGTAGCAATGTTCTTGGATCGGAAACATATAAAACTAATTTGAATGCGTATGCGGATTTTTCCACCTCAATTACACGTGGATGGTGTGATTCCGGGTCGTTTGATTTAGCGTATCCAGTAACCTTTACCCCTTTCCAATAATTGTACAGGGTAATCGGTAAGGCTTTTCGTAAATCCACGCCATCAGTAATCGCAAATAACGAATCCCAAAAAGCGTTTACGGAAGCGTTTACCGAACTTGAACCACCCAACGCTAATAATGTAACTTCGTAGTCGAACGGCTTCATGGTTGTATATGGATACACCTCTACCGCTGCCGATTCTGGATATTCTTGCTTTTCGTAATCCTTTATCGGAGGCATAACAATATCATCCGA
>Ga0302296_1001033_pt1 | contig 21178 bp, 16 predicted proteins | sample III_Fen_N3_1_FD_194546 | JGI IMG/M metagenome (GOLD analysis project Ga0302296, IMG submission 194546) | Peat permafrost microbial communities from Stordalen Mire near Abisko, Sweden - III_Fen_N3_1 | ecosystem: Environmental > Terrestrial > Soil > Wetlands > Permafrost | place: Sweden: Abisko...
TGAGTTCAAAAGGTCCTGTCTTCTTTCGTCAAAAACGCACAGGTATAAATAATAAAACCTTTACTTGTCTTAAATTCAGAAGTATGCGCATGAGTAATGATGCGGATGAAAAGCAGGCTACAAAAGGAGATAATAGAATTACCCGAATAGGAATATTTTTAAGAAAGTCAAATCTTGATGAATTTCCACAATTTCTGAATGTACTCATAGGTCAAATGTCTATTGTAGGACCCCGGCCACATATGATAAAGCATACCGATCAATATTCAGAACTTATCGATTATTATAGAGTTAGACATTATGTTAAACCAGGTATCACCGGCTGGGCTCAAGTGAATGGGTATAGAGGTGAGACTGATGAGTTATGGAAGATGCAAAAGCGAGTAGAGTACGATATGAAATACCTCGAGAACTGGACTTTTGGCTGGGATCTCAGAATTATATTTCTGACTATATTTGGTAAAAGTGCATATAAAAACGCACTCTAGTCTTTACTTATTTCTTTCAAAAAACCTCTGACAATCTTTGTTGGAGGTTTTTTTATTTGATGTTCGTATGAGTCTGTCTTAATCATTTAAATTCTGCTTTTTGTAGTATGCATAAGCATTGATAATAGTAGCCGTGTAGCAATTATTACAGCTTGTGAAGTGGATTGTTTTTTTAATTTTTTATTCTGTCAGTATAATTTGAATTTCAGTTACTTGTTTGATGCGCCTATATATTATTTATATTAAATTACTGCCAAATATTGAACAAAAATGGATTTATCTTTATGTATTATTGTTATCTTTGCAGTCCTTACAAGTAATAATTTGAATATTGACTGTATTTATTATGAGGCAATAAGTATGTTAATATACGTAATGTGTAGCAAATAGTGTGGTTGACTCATGCTTAATCAGTTGAAAAAAGAGATTGCCGTGCGTGGATTTACTGGATTTTAATTTATTTGGTATAAAAATCTAGATATATTATATTTCAACGCATCTATGAGTTATTATTTATTTGCTTGCCACAAACAGGGAAGAAGTTCTAATGGGTTGATTATAGTTTGTTGTTTACAAGAGTTTTTAAAGACATCCAATCTCAGAATGATGTTGAATTTCTTTTTAACTGTAGTTTTTTGAGGAAGATAATGGCGATGATCTTGAGCAATATGTGTGCATTTTATAATGTTTTAAACCAGAATTATATGAAATAAGTCTACTCACTTTATCAATCTTTATTATGAATTCAACCGAAACTGATCTGAAATTTCTCTACATTTTTATTGACCTGATTATTCTTAACGTTGCTATTGCAATTATTTTCTCGATAACTCCATTTATAAAAGAATTAAATATACACGATGTAAGTTTATATCTTTTACATGCTAATATGTCTGGTATTATTACTTATTCTTTATTCTCCAGACGAAATTTATATTTGCATGATGACTTCTCTAATAGAATTAAGCGTATAAATAAACGAATACTGATTTTTATCGTAGTTGCTTTTGTTTTAGCGCATTTATTTTTACCAAGAACATTTTCTCGTTTGTTTTTAATTGAATATACTGCCGTTTTTTATATCGGTAAGTTGACATTTTATTTTTTCCTTTATAAATACCTAAAATACAGGCGTGCAAAAGGATTTTATGTTGATAGAGTGCTTATTGTAGGGTTAAATGAGATGAGTGTATTTCTGAAGGATTTATTAAATAATAATGCTCTGCTCGGATATCAGTTCGTAGGTTATGTCTCTGAAAAATATGAAGATAATCGGAAGGGCATTCTTGGACAGCTAGATAATTTAGTACAGTTGGTCACCCAACACGAGATTAACATTGTATTTGTTACATTGCTTGAATATAATGATTTAAATAAATGTAAAGAGTTATTGGCGGTTTGCAATAAATTAGGTGTTCGACTAAGATTCGTACCAGAGAATCAGTATTGGTTTAAAACACGTAAAAACCTCGAATCGGTTGGCTCTTTAGTGGTAATAAATCCTCAGGAAATTCCTTTGGATGATCTTAATTTCCGATTTATAAAAAGAATTTTTGATGTCATCTTCTCCTTGTTGGTCATATTGTTTGTTTTTAGTTGGTTATTCCCTATTTTAGGGGTGCTTGTTAAATTGAGTTCCAGTGGTCCTGTATTTTTTGTTCAAAAACGTACAGGGATCAACAACAGAACTTTTCGTTGTTTGAAATTCAGAAGTATGCGTGTTAATATAGATGCTGATAACAAGCAGGCAACCAAATCCGATGACAGAGTGACTCTTATTGGTCGCTTTTTGCGCAAAACCAATTTGGATGAATTTCCGCAGTTTTTTAATGTTCTAGTAGGTCAGATGTCTATAGTTGGTCCACGCCCCCACATGCTTAAGCATACGGATAAGTATTCTGAGTTGATTGATTTTTATCGTGTTCGTCATTATGTAAAACCCGGAATTACGGGATGGGCTCAGGTAAATGGATACAGAGGGGAGACAGATGAATTGTGGAAGATGGAAAAACGCGTAGAATTTGACATGGCTTACTTAGACAACTGGACATTTTGGTGGGATTTAAAAATTGTAGCATTAACTATTGTTGGAAAAAAGGTATATAGAAATGCTTTTTAAATCTGTATAAAACTCGGAAGCCTGAGTTGAGCTTTAAATTTAAGAGTAAACCTCAGAGAATATTATTTCTTTGAGGTTTTTTTACGAAGATAAGTTGTTGTCTATAGGATTTTAATTTAACAATGATTAATGTTCAAAATATGATTTTAAGATTAAAAATAGTATATAGGAATAATTCCCTTTTGTTTGCCGATAGTTGAAAACTGAAACATTTTGTATTGATTCCTGTTTTTTTTATGTGTTTTTGCTCTTCTTTCATCGTTTTTTGTGTACTTAGAACGTTAAAGTTCTGTTTTAGAAAAGAATATTTCCTTTTTAGAGAATTATTTTTGATTCATTTACATTTTTTTGTTTTACATTTTTCTTCATACGTTTTATTTGTGTAATACTTTGAAATCTAACTGAATACACAAAAGTTAAAAGAATGAAAATATGTTTCATTAGGTGTTTTTTGATGCTGAAATTGTATACTTACCTACATATTGACACAAAAATTCTGTATATTTTTTCTATTTATCATCAAAAACACTTGTTTTTTAATTATTAATACTTTATTTTTGCAAACTGTTTTAATGAGGTTACAAGAAAAAACGCAAATTAAAGAAGATTAATAAACAAAATGTTAAATTTATGAGAAAACTAACGTTCTTATTGACTTGCCTATTTTTGGTAAGTGTGGGTTTGGTTAATGCTCAATCAAAATCAATTTCGGGAAAAGTATTTTCCGCTGATGATGGGCAACCTATTATTGGAGCAACTGTAAAAGTGAAAAACACCGGAACAGGTGTAATAACTAATACAGATGGAGAATTTAGAATTAATCTGTCGGCCAATGAGAAAACGTTGGTTATTTCTTTTGTAGGAATGAAGACAGTAGAGGTTGAAGCAAAGAATAACGTTACAATCACGCTTGGGTCAGATTCTAAATTGATAGACGAGGTAGTAGTTGTAGCAACTGCTCTTGGTATTAAAAGACAGGAAAGAGAAGTTGGATATGCTGCAACAACTATTAAAGACAAATTTATTACACAAGCAAATTCTACGAATGTCCAACAGGCGTTAAATGGGAAAATTTCAGGGTTGAATATCACCACTACCAATAGTGGTGTATTTGAAGATGCAAAAATCAATATTCGTGGTATTCGTTCACTTACAGGTAATAATCAACCTATGTTGGTTCTGGATGGCTCTCCGGTAAATTTGAGTTATCTTTCTTCAATTTCCCCTGAAGATGTACAAGATATTACAGTATTGAAGAGTGCTGCCTCAGCCGCCCTTTATGGACCAGATGCTGTAAACGGTGTAATTTTAGTTACTACAAAAAGAGGTGATACTGAAAAAACCAAGGTTTCAATTACATCATCTGTTCAAATGAGTAGAGTTGCATATTTCCCCAAAATACAGAAAGAATTTGGTGCGGGTGCAGGTGAGGTTCAAGATCAGTATGGAAATTATGGATATGTTCCTTACGAAAACCAAATGTACGGTCCTCGTTTTGATGGAACTATTAAACCTATTGGAATTGTCAATGAACAAGGTCATCAACAAACGGGTGTTTATGATAATAGCCATTATCAAGACAAACTTGATTTTTATAATACCGGTATTACTTTTCAAAACGCAATTTCTTTATCTAGTAAGAACTACTTTTTAAGCATTACTAATGCTAATATTAAAGGTCTTATGCCTGATGATAAGAATAACAGAACAACTTTGCGTTTTAACTCCGGAAAAGAATATAAAAACTTATCTGTTAATTATAACATCAACTATACACATTCAAATTATGATGTTGTAAACGAGGGTGGTATGCCTGATTTAACTCAAAGTTCATATACAGGAAGTATTTTCTCTCAAATACTACAAATCCCAAACAATGTGCCTTTCCTTACTTATAAAGATCCAAATACTGAATGGGGTAAATATGATAATTATTTTAATGAATTTGCTATAAATCCTTGGTGGATTATCCATAATTTAAGATCTAAAGGAACTACTCATGATTTTACAGGAAATCTTGATATAAGTTATAAATTTGCAAAGTGGCTAAAGGCAGATGTTAAGGCAAGTTCCACGGTTAGTGTTGACTACTTAAAAAATACGACGTCACCTATAAGTGTTTCTGATTGGACATTAAATGTGCAAAAACGTGATGCTACAAGTTATCACAATCAACCCGGAATTGTTTTTACAGATCAAAAAACTAATACAAGAGTGAATGTAGATGCATTTTTAAGTGGTGAAGCCGATGCTAAAGACTTTAACTTCAAATATCTTGCTGGAAGTAGCATTCGCGAAACAGATTATAAGGACGTAGCAGTGGGTGGAAATGATTTATTAGTTAATGATTTGTATAATGTATCTGTACGCTCAGGTGACGCATATGTTCCGGCGTATCCATATAACTCAACGGTTACTACGCGGTTGGTTTCTGCTTATGGAAACTTAACTATTGGGTACAAAAAATTGGCATACATTGATCTGACTGGACGTAATGACTGGGACAGCAGGCTGAGTGCAAATAACAGATCGTTCTTTTATCCAGGTGCTAGTGCCTCGGTAATTATGTCCGATATCTTTCCATCATTAAAAGATAATTCAATTAATTTTTTGAAGTTAAGAGGTGCATGGAATAAATCAGGTAACGTAAATATTAATGCTTACTCAACTGTCGCAAATTATCCTTTAGGTACAGGTTTCCCTTTTGGAAATACAGGTGGATTTACAGCTGGAAACACTATACCAAGTCTTGAGCTTAAACCAGAGTTTGTTACCACAACTGAAGGAGGATTTGAACTTGGATTATTGGATAATAGAATATTTTTTGAAGCATCATATTTTAACCAACAATGTGACAATCAAGTTTTAAGTGTTTCTCAATCTTGGACAACTGGTTATCCTGTTGCTTTAGCTAATGCAGCTAGTTTCCGTAATTATGGTGTTGAAATGGATTTATCGTTAACACCCCTTATTAAAATTGGAAACGGGAGCTTCAACCTTAAGATGAATGCTACTTACAATAATAATGAAGTAACTGCTACGCAAGGTAATCTACCTGTAGTTTTGGCAGGTAATAGCGGATTTATTCAAAATGCAGCAAGTAACCCTACTGTGAATAATATTGCAATTGTCGGTCAACCTGCATTTGGATTCCAAATGACAGATTATAACAGAGATCCTGCTACCGGTAAAGTTATTATAGATGCAAAAACAGGTAATCCTTCATTGGCTACTGATTTGGTAGTTAAGGGAAGAACGCAACCGTTATGGATTATTGGTATATCACCTTCATTTACAATTGGGAACTTTAATATTTCTATGACTTGGGACTATAAGGGTGGTCATAATTTCTATTCTGGTTTAGGTGCTGATATGGATTTCTCAGGAATATCTACTCGTTCAGCAGAATACGGTCGTCAGCGGTTTGTATTTCCTAATTCAGTTTATTTAGATCCTACTACAAATAAATATGTGGACAATACCAACATACTGGTTTCTGACGGTAACTATGGATTTTGGACAGGTAAAACTACAAATACTGGTGTAGCTACAAATTATTTTACAAGTGCTGCAGCATGGAGACTTCGTGAATTGAACATTACTTACAATTTGCCAGCTAAGTTCTTGAGAAATAATACAAATTTTATAAAACAAGCTTCAGTAAGTTTAGTTGGAAAAAACCTGCTAATGTTCCTACCAAAATCTAATCAATGGGGGGATCCGGAATTTAATTATACTGCAACTGGTAATGTTATTGGAATTAGTAGTGCTTATCAGACACCGGCTTCACGTTTTTATGGAGCGACAGTTAATATCCAGTTCTAATTAACTATTAATTATTGAAATATGAAAAATATAAAAAATATAATAAAGTTGTCGCTTTTAGCTGTTGTTGTTGCAACTAGCTCATGTAGTGACTTTTTAGATGTAAATAAAGATCCAAATCGTGTAACGGATTCAAATATTACACCGCAATTGATTTTTACCCAAGCAGAAAATGCTATAGGTACGAGGCAAGCTACTCGTTTTGTTTTCATGAATAACTGGATGGGTTATTGGGCTCGTTCTGGGAGTTTTATTGTGGAACAAGAAGAAACTACTTATAAAGTGACCAGTACTTTTACAGAAGGCAATTGGGATCAAGCTTATAATATCTTATTTGACTTGTATAAGGTAAAATCACTGGCTTTAACAGCTAATGATTCAGTTCTGGCTGGTGCTTCTATAATATTGTCTACCAAACTTTGGCAAGAAACAGTTGATCAGTTTGGTGCAATACCTTATTCTCAGGCATTTGATCATTTAAAATATCCAACTCCGGTTTATGATCCTGCAGCAACAATTTATGCAGACTTACTTGTACAATTAGATAAGGCTATCTCATATTTACAAGCTACCCCAAAAACTTCAATGGTAGAATCCTTTGCAAAGGCAGATATGATTTTTGCCAGAGGAAATAGTGATTTTGACGTAGCAACTTCATGGAAGAGATTAGCAAACACTATCAAATTAAGGATATTCTTGCGCCAGTCAGCAAGCGGTTTTGTGCCATCTGCCGCTCAACTAGCTAAAATTGGGACAGATGGAGGATTCTTAGGTGCAGGTGAAGATGTTGCGGTGAATCCTGGATATTCCAATCAAACCGATAAACAAAATCCATTTTATGCGGCTTTTGGTTTAACTCCATCGGGTTCTGCTGCAAGTACCAATAATAAGGCAAATGCTTATTTTTATAATCTAACAGATAATTATCGATATGATAGATTTTATGCAGCACCTGTTACTCCAACTTACTATGGTGCGTTAAATGGAAATAAAGTTTCTGGTGGAAGCCAAATTGCTGGAACTGATATTGGTCCAGGATTAGCCGGCACATCTATGCAAGATCAATGGATTCTACCTGCTTTTGAAAGTTTATTCTTCCAAGCAGAAGCCTCTGCAAGAGGCTGGGCGGTTAGTAGTTTGCCTACCGATTCCCTGTATAAATTGTCTGTAAGACAGTCATTTAAGTGGCTAGGTGTTGCAGATGCCGATAAAATGGCAACTGAGTATCTTTATTCTCCGGATTTTGGAGCTAGATGGGAAGATGCAGGTACAACTTCAGAAGATCACGTACAGTTTATTGCGTTTCAGAAATATCTTTCAATGTGTGGTATTGATCCAATGGAAGAATGGGCTGATTTAAGACGTGGTGTTTTAGTTTTACCTAGTGGTTACCTATCTTGGAATTCGGTTAGAGCATCACATTTACCTTGGGTATTACCATATCCGCAAAGTGAGATAACAACAAATGCTGCAAAAGTACCTGCAAGATCAGGAGATCAAATTTTCACAGAAAAATTATTCTGGCAACCTTGATAAATTATTCATTCAATGTTACAGTTTACGGATAATCTTTTATAGTGAACTGTAACATATTGATTAACTCCAAAAAAAAAAATAAATATGAAAAAAATATTTTATAAAATTTTTCCAGTCTTTTCGGTTGCCTTCTTAATGACACTGACTGGCTGTTTGAGTGATAGTGATTATAACAACGGAATTAATGGGATTAAACCTACAGCTAATAATTTTGTAGAAGTTCATTTAACTTCTAGTAATAATCTTAATTTGATAAACGAGGCTTATACTAATGCAACAAGTGATCAGATTGAAGAGATAATTCCTGTTAATTTAACTTCTGGTCCTGCAAAAAGTGATTTGACAGTTGACTTTATTCAGTTGACACCTTCAAATTCTACAGTGATTGACTCAATGGTTAATAATTTACATGATGCAACTGGAAATAAGATTGCTAATTTGAATTATCCACCAACTGATCAATTTGCAATAGCCAATGCAAATAATAAAGTAGTAATACCTAAAGATTCGTCTGTGGGATATATTAAGATCAAAATAACTCCATCTAACTTTATTGGAAAAAGCTGGGTGGTTGGATTTAAACTAACAGGAGTTAGTGATACTAAATATACTGTAAGTAATTTAAATGTCGGCATAGTTAAGTTTAACGTTAAGAACCAATATGATGCAAATTATATTTGTAATGGATATCGTATAAGACCAGGTAATCCGACCGAACCAGTAGATAAAAACGAAGAAAGACGCTTAAGTACAATTAATGGTACTACAGTTCAGGATCCTAAGTTTGGAAACTATTCAACTTACCATGTAAATGTTGAAGTTACAACAAACACAATTGTAGTTGGAGGTACAACTTGCTTTAAAGTTATCGCAACACCGGTTAATGATGCTGGTGGAGTAGTTGGTGGCATGTATACCACTTGGACGGGTGATGCTGCAACTTTACCTAAACCACCTGCAAACCCAACAGAAATAAATTATTATAATCCGGTTACTAAAACTTTTGTTTTGAATTGTTATTATGGTACTCGTATTATGTACGAAGTACTAACAAGAGAATAAGATATTGGGTCGTATATTGAAAGATATACATGCTGATAAAAAATGAGTGAGCGAATTAATCGCTTACTCATTTTTTTATAGATAACTTTTGGTGTCGGTCTTATAAATTGTTTTTTTATATATTTCATCACTATATAGGGTCTGCTGATAAACTCAATAGCCATTTATATCTAAAATTTGACTGGATATCGTCTGATTGATTAAAGGATATTTATATCAATGAATCTTTCCTTTACCTGATTACAGTATCTTTCGGGAACCGATGTTTTTTTGTACTTTTGCAAAACTTTTAATGATATTTGCGAAATATTTTTAAAACATTGCTAGATAGCATTTTTCAATTAAAAACAAACTAAAAAACAATTCTCCAAATTTTCTGAATGCACATGAACACCATACAGATTAAAGACAAAAAGTTTTCACTTTCTATCCCAGAGGCAGAAATTCAAGCAGCGGTTCGTAAAGTAGCGGAAGCTATCAACCATGATATTGCTGAAAAAAATCCGCTATTTATCTGCGTTCTAAATGGTGCATTTATGTTTGCCGGTGACTTGATGAAAAATGTAAGTATACCGTGTGAAATCACTTTTATCAAACTATCATCTTACGAAGGGTTGTATTCCAGCGGTTCTGTAAAAGAAATTATAGGTTTGAATGAGAGTGTAGTGGGAAGAAACGTTGTGGTAGTGGAGGATATTGTAGATACGGGTATTACTATGGAGCGCATTCTGAGTTCGCTAAGAGCTAAAGGTGCTAATGAAATAAGGGTTGCTACTTTTTTGCAAAAACCAGATGCTTTGCAACGGGATATAAAGATTGATTATGTGGCAATGAGAATTCCGAATGATTTTATTGTAGGGTATGGATTGGATTATGATGGGTACGGTCGCAATTTGAAGGATATTTATACTGTGGTTTCTGAATGAAAATTCCATGAACTGTTATGCTTAGGTATCATTGCAGTTCATTTTAGTTAATATATTAAAGATAAAAAAATGCTCAACATTATTATTTGTGGTGCTCCGGGTTGCGGAAAAGGCACGCAAAGTGACTTGATTGTAGAAAGGTTCAAGCTTAAACATCTTTCTACAGGTGACTTACTCCGTAAGGAGATAGCAGAAAAAAGCGAGTTAGGAATAACTGCTGAAAGTTTTATTTCAAAAGGTAATCTGGTTCCTGATGAAATGATCATCAGTATTCTTTCTAAAAACATCCAAGGCTTTGGTAATGATATTAACGGTATGATCCTCGACGGATTTCCACGTACAGTAGCTCAGGCTGAGGCTTTACAAACCATGTTGAGTAATAGTGGAAAAGAAATCAGCATTTTGCTTGATTTGAGTGTAGAAAAGGCAGAATTAATCGATCGTCTTTTAAAGAGAGGTCAGACTTCAGGACGTAGTGATGATAATCTGGAAACTATCCAAAAACGGTTGAAAGTGTACGAACTTCAAACAGCTCCTGTAAGTGACTTTTACAAAAAACTTGATAAATATGCTGCCGTTAATGGTATGGGTAGCGTAACTGAAATTTTTGAACGTATTTCTTTAATTTTAGACTCGAAGAAATAATTTTTTCTGACTAAAAAACATATACAAAACACACCGGAAACTTATTCAGGTGTGTTTTGTTATCTCATAAACAAAACAAATAAAATGGCAAGTTCTAACTTTGTAGATTACGTAAAGATATTTTGTCGTTCAGGCAAAGGTGGACCGGGTTCAAAGCATTTATACCGCGACAAACTTACTATGAAAGGAGGTCCGGATGGAGGTGATGGCGGTCGTGGCGGTCATATTATTTTGAGAGGTAGCAAAAACCACTGGACACTGATTCACCTGAAATACGCACGACATATTTATGCCGGCGATGGCGAGAGTGGAGGTCTGAGCAGAAGTTTCGGAAAGGATGGCGAGGATAAAATTATCGAGGTGCCTTGCGGAACTGTAGTCTATGACGCAGAAACAGGCGAATTTCTTTCGGATATAAAGGAAGATGGCGAAGAGGTCGTGTTGATTAAGGGTGGACGTGGCGGACAAGGAAACTGGCATTTTCGTTCAGCTACCAATCAAACACCACGTTTTGCACAACCCGGTGAAGCATCGATAGAGAAAACCGTGATATTACAATTGAAGGTATTAGCGGATGTTGGTTTGGTTGGTTTCCCCAATGCAGGAAAATCAACCTTACTATCGGTTGTATCGGCTGCTAAACCCGAAATTGCCAATTATCCTTTTACCACACTGGTACCAAATCTGGGTATTGTTTCTTATCGTGATGACAGATCATTTGTAATGGCTGATATTCCCGGAATAATTGAAGGTGCATCTGAAGGTCGTGGGCTAGGATTACGTTTCCTACGTCATATCGAAAGAAATTCTATTTTACTGTTTATGATTCCGGCAGATACGGATGATATTATTGCCGAATATAATATCCTGCTTAATGAGCTGAAACAGTATAATCCTGAACTTGTCGACAAGCAAAGAATTTTGGCCATAACCAAATGTGATATGCTGGACGAAGAGTTGACAACAGAAATAAAGAAGCTGGTGCCAACCGATATTCAGTCGGTTTTCATTTCGTCTGTAACCGGTTTGGGTCTTGCTGAGCTCAAGGACCTAATCTGGGCAGAGATAAACAAAGAATCCAATAAGATTGTTGAAATTACTCATCGCCCAATGGAAATAGCCTATCGTGAAGTGGAAGAAGAGCTTGAAGAAGAGGAAGAAGAGGAGGAAGAGGATGATCTGAGCCAATATAAAGGAATAGGCTGGGATGAACTGTAAACCAGAGGTAAGCAGCAAGAGGTAAGTAACTATGATTACGTACAATTTACTGAATAAGCATAATGAAATTGCCCATTTTTGCACGAGCCGGGAAGGTGGTGTAAGTGTGGGCAATTATGCATCATTTAATTTGAGTCCGTTTTGTGGGGATGCGCCTGAGAGTCTTTTGCGAAATCAGCAAATTTTGTATGATCGGCTGGATATTAATTTGGAAAGGCTTATTATTCCATATCAAAATCATGGTACTGAAATCAGAATAATTGATGACGACTTTTTTCAATTAACCGACGAGAGTAAGCAACAATATTTAAATGGAATTGATGCTCTATACACAAGTCTACCGGGAGTTTGTATTGGGGTTACTACAGCCGATTGTGTGCCGTTATTATTTTTCGATCAGGTAAAGCAAGTGGTAGCAGCTGCTCATGCAGGCTGGCGTGGCACGTGTGGGAGGATAGCAGAGAAAACTATCCGCAGGCTTGTTGAGGTACATAAATGCAGTGTAAAAGATATTCTGGTAGTTATTGGCCCATCCATATCGTGCAAAGTGTATGAAGTCGGTGTAGACGTGATAGATTCATTTAAGGCAGCAGGCTTTGATATATCCAACATCTGTGAACAACATGGAGGCTCATTTTTTCTCGATTTGTGGAAAGCAAATCAGCAATCACTTGAAAAAGCAGGAATACCGGCTGAAAATATAGAGATTGCAGGACTTTGCACATTTACCCACCCTGACCATTTCTTTTCAGCCCGCAGGTTAGGAATAAAATCGGGCAGGATGCTAAGTGGAATAATGATTAAGAAAGCGTGATATACAGTTGGGAGTATGAATATCGTAATTTCAAATAAAATACGTGAAGCTTGTCCTCAACTTGTTTTGGCAACAATCATCTGCGAAGTGAAGAACTCGGATACTTCGTCTGAGTTTTGGTCTGAAATGGAGGCCGAAATTCAACGAATAAAATCGGTTTATGCGTTGGAAGATATAAATAAACGTCCGGAGATTGCTGCAACCCGTAAGGTTTATAAAATACTGGGTAAAGACCCCAATCGTTATCGTCCTTCGGCTGAAGCATTGTGTCGGCGAATACTTAGGGAGATTCCAATTTATAAAGTCAGTACCTTAGTTGATGTTATCAACTTGGTTTCCATTCGAAGCGGATTTTCTATCGGAGGTTTTGATTTAGAAAAGATTCAGGGGAGTATTCAGTTGGGAGTAGGAACCGCCGATGAGGAGTTTGAAGCAATAGGCAGAGGACTTTTAAACGTGGAAGGTTTGCCGCTCTACTCCGATGAAACTGGTGGAATAGGTACGCCAACCAGCGATAATGAACGAACAAAAATAGAGAGAGATTCAACCAGACTATTATTGATTATAAACGGATACAGTGGCAGGTCAGGGCTTCAGGATGCTGTAGATTACTCTATTGAATTGCTGGGAAAGTATGCTGAATTAGAAAATGTAAAGGTTCACTTTATCGAATAATTCAAATCTCTAAACCAGTCATCATCTTCTCTATTTCCTCGTCCAATTCGTGCAATTGTTTTTTGCAAAGTTCCATCAGAACAGCTGCTCTTTTTACTTTTTCAGCGATGAAATCCATATTCACTTCTGCATTACTTTCCAACTCTGCCAGAATTTGCTCCAGCTCTGTAACTGCCTCGGTGTAAGTTAGCTTTTGTTTTGCCATTATTCTATATATTTTGTAGTAGGGGAAACAAGTTGATACTATTCTTCTGAAAAATGAACCAACACATGTCTGTAAGAATTAAAAATCTTGGATTTAGAACAAAAACCCAAATATACTTTATTATCGTCCACCACCGGCAGATACCAGGAGTTGGTGTCCTCAAAAATATCCATTACAGTCTCCATAGGCATACTAGCATTGAGTAATGCAGGAGGGGATGTCATTAGTTTGTTGACTTTGAATCTATTATACAAATCAGGTCGGAACATAATATTGCGCACCTCATCTACCAGAACTATACCGTTTAGTCTGTTGGTAACCGGGTTTACAACAGGAAATATATTTCTTTTGGATTTTGATATATTCTTTACGAGCTCGCCTAACGTCATGTCGGGGTACAATGTTATGAAGTCCGTTTCGATAAAATTCTCCATTTTCAGCATCGTAAGTATCGCTTTGTCTTTATGATGTGTCAGCAGTTCGCCTTTCTTGGCCAACCGCATGGCATACAAACTATGCGGTTCAAAAAGAATAATGGTCAGATAGGAAACTACGGAAACAATCATCAGCGTCATAAATAAATTATAGCCCCCGGTCAGTTCCGCAATAAGGAATATCCCAGTCAGAGGAGCATGCATTACGCCCGACATAAGCCCAGACATCCCTGCCAATGCAAAATTAGCTTCCGGAGCATGAATTCCCAAAAACGACAGAACATGAGCCACCACAAAACCGGTTAAGCAACCGACAAACAACGATGGTGCAAAGATTCCACCCACACCGCCGGCCGAAGTTGTCGATGCTGATGCAAATATTTTAAAGATAACGATTAAAGAGAGGTAAATAACTATTACCCATGGACTGTTTCCGAGTCCAAGAAAGAAACTCTGATTGAGAACAGAAGCCGATTGACCATTTAGGAGAGCGACGATTGTGTCATAACCTTCGCCATAAAGCGGCGGGAAAATAAAAATAAGTATGCTTAAGATCAGACCTCCAATAACCAGTTTCGAATAAGGATTTTTGTATCTTCTGAAAAAACTCTCGATTTTATTCATTCCCCGTGTAAAATAGAGCGAGACAAGTCCGCAAATAATGCCTAAAAGAATCAGGTAAGGTATTCGCTCTATGGCAAAGGGCTCGTATTTACTAAACTGAAACATAAAATTACTTCCTGAAAAGAAGTAGGACAATGATGTGGCTGTTACCGAGGATATTAAAAGTGGTGCAATAGCCGTGAGTGTCATATCCAGCATCAGCACTTCGAGCGTGAACATCAGACCTGCAATCGGAGCTTTGAAGATACCGCCAATAGCTCCGGCAGAGCCACAACCCACCAGAAGCATCAATGTCTTCTGATCCATCTTAAAGAAGTTTCCAAGATTTGAACCAATAGCCGCTCCGGTAAGTACAATAGGTGCTTCGGCTCCTACAGATCCACCAAAGCCGATGGTGATGGAACTTCCTACTATTGAGGTCCAGGTGTTATGAAGTTTCAGGATACTTTTTCTTTGCGAAAAGGCATACAAAATCCGGGTCACCCCGTGGCTTATGTCATCTTTTACAATGTAGCGAACAAATAAAGAAGTGATTAAGATACCTACTATAGGAAAAAGTAAATACCAATAGTTTACATCCTGATGACTAAAATGACTTGTCAGCAGGTGCTGAATCAGATGAATAATGGATCTTAGCACAAAGGCGGCAATAGCGGCAAAGATTCCTATTACGAAGCTCAATAGGAGTATAAAATTTCGTTGCTTAACATGAGCCTCACGCCATGCAATCATTCTCAAATACCAACTCTTATTTTCCATACCTTTATAAAAAACTCCTGACAATCTTTCAAAAAACTTTCAACAAAGATATATAAATTAGAATCTAAATCAAACACCCTTTCCCTTAAATAGAATTTCGAGGGTGTACAGAAGGATTTTGGCATCGGTCAGTAACGACATATTTTCCATGTAAATAATGTCGTAATTGAGTCGTTCTATCATTTTATCCACCGTGTCAGAATAGCCAATTTTTATCGGACCCCACGAAGTCAATCCGGGTCTTACTCTGTAAAGAAGGCAGTAATACGGTGCCTGATCAATAATTCTGTTGATATAATATTTTCTCTCCGGTCTGGGACCCACTACGCTCATTTGACCTTTGAGTACATTCCAGAACTGAGGAATTTCGTCCAACCTATATTTCCTCAACACCTTGCCTACATTTGTAATTCTTTGATCGTTAGGACTGCTTAAACGTGGTACGCCCTTCTCCGATCCTGTGTACATGGTTCTGAATTTCAATATTTTAAACGTTCTTCCGAACTGACCTACCCGTTCCTGTTTGTAAAATACAGGTCCTTTTGAGTTTAGCTTTATCAGCAGGATAAATGAAAGTACCAGTGGAGCAACCAGCAGTAAGGCCAACGATGAAACGATTATGTCAAAGAGACGCTTGACACTTTCTTCCCAATCGGACATAGTAGAATCGGTGATGTTTACTAAGGGGCTTATATCCAGGTTTTTAATTTTTGCACTTCCCGTTAGTATTTCATATAGCCGTGGAGTAAACTGAATCTCGATATTGAATTTATATAATGAGTTGATAATCTTGAAAAGTTGATAGTCATCAGCATCGTCCAGCGCAATTATGGTTTCTTTGATGTCGTATTTTTCTATGATTGAGTCCAACTGAAACAAATTTCCCAATACTTTGTTGGCAGGGACGGCAGTGTGTCTGTCATTGCTTATGAAGCCTATCAGTGTGTTGTGCCGGGCATATTTTTCAAACTCTGAAGCTATTCTTAATGCGTTATTTCCTGTGCCGATGATGATTGTGTTAACAGTCCATTTCTTGGTCTTGAATTTGTTTCTGATTTTTGAGCTAACAATACTCCGAAAACTCAGTGTGAAAATAAACAGCAGCCCAAATAATACAAGAAGCGAAATGTAAAAGTACTGATACGAAACAGAAATATCTTTAATCATTCTGATTGAAAAAATGGAAATAGATATAAATGCTGATGATGTGAATGTACTGAATATCTCGGCAACTCTGGATTTTCTTATCGGGTTTAAATAAAAACCGCATAGGTAATGAATTGAAATGCAATAGAAAGGAAAGAAAAACAGACTTATCAGGTAGCTGTAGTTTGGAATTAGAAAACGAATACTCTCAAAAATCTGAATGTCGTTGATGGCTTTTCGGAAAGCCACAAAGAGCACCCATACGATGAGCGAAGCAAGCATATCGCAAAGTACAAATTCAAATCGTAAGCGCCCTTTGTTCATTCTGTTTTATTCCCTGATTAATTGGAACAGGTTTCCTTTTCCCAGTTTTATGATGGATGATGGTTTTGGTAGCGACAGTTCTTTCCGCCTAAAATTCACCACATAATCTACAGCACTTTTAATTTCATCTGCTATCTGGCCGAAGTTTTGCGGAGTTGGTTCGCCACTTACGTTTGCCGAAGTGGAGACAATGGGTTTTTTGAATTGAGCACAGAGCTTTTTCGAGAATTCTTCGGTAGTCACCCTGATTCCGATTGATTTATCTTCAGCAACCAGGTTTGGAGCCAGATTGCGAGCCTGAGGATAAATGATGGTGAGTGGTTTTTCAGACATTTCTATCAAATCCCACGCTATATCCGGAACTTCGTCAACATAAGATTGCAATTTACCGGGGTTATCAATCAGCACAAGCATAGCTTTGGCATCGGCTCGTTTCTTTATATCAAAAATACGTTTTACAGCAACTTCATTTGTGGCGTCGCATCCAAGTCCCCATACAGTGTCGGTTGGGTATAGAATAACACCTCCTGACCGGAGGATTTCAAGTGTTTTTATAATTTCTTCGTGCATAATTAAAATCGGATTTATTTAATGGCTAAATGATATATTCAAAAAAGCAAATTTTGGGAAAATCATCAAACTAATTATCGGATTTACTGCTTTTAAGATATCATTTTTCTTTAATGCAAAGATAGCATTTTATCTCTTCAATTGTTATGTATTGTTAAGCTTTTGTTTAAAATCTAATCTGTGTACTGATATTGTATTTTCGGAAAAAATCTGTACTTTTACAGCATTGAACCTTGTTTGTTATTCAAAATAGTTGAATAGTTTTCTTATAAGATTGATAAATAACAGCTTGGATTTACAGGGAGAGCATGCTTCTTCCGCTTAAGTAGAAAAATAATATACAATGATAAATACCTGGATTTACAGAACCCTTACCGAACAACAACGTGAAATACAAAATAAGTTAGCAGAAGAATTGAGTATTAGTCCAATACTGTCACAATTGTTAGTTCAGCGAGATATTCTGACTTTTGAAGAAGCGCGAAGTTTTTTTCGTCCCGACCTGAGTAATTTGCATGATCCATTTCTGATGGCCGATATGCATAATGCTGTAAACAGACTCACGAAGGCAATGCAGAAGAATGAGAAAATACTCATTTACGGCGATTACGATGTTGATGGAACAACGTCTGTAGCGCTGGTTTATAAGTTTTTGAAACAATTCTACCGGAATGTTGATTTTTACATTCCCGATCGTTATAACGAAGGTTATGGCATCTCTATTCAGGGAATTGATTTTGCCGCAGATAATGATTTCAAGCTGATTATTGCGTTGGATTGTGGTATCAAAGCGGTGGAGAAGGTGAAATATGCTCTGGAGAAGGGAGTAGATTTTATAATTTGCGATCATCATACTCCCGATGCTGTGTTGCCGCCTGCTGTTGCAGTTTTAGACCCTAAAAGAATAGATTGTACATATCCTTACGAACATCTCTCGGGCTGTGGTGTAGGTTTTAAATTGATGCAGGCTTTTGCCATAACCAACAACATTGATTTCTCACAGCTCACTCCATTGCTTGATTTACTGGCCTTAAGCATTGCTTCTGATATAGTTCCCATTACCGGCGAAAACAGAATTCTGGCATTTTATGGATTAAAGCAGATTAATTCTAATCCAAGTATCGGTCTACAGGGAATTCTGGAAGTTTGCGGGCTGAAGGACAAAGAAATAAGCATTAGCGATATTGTTTTCAAGATTGGTCCTCGTATCAATGCTTCGGGAAGAATGAAGCTGGCTTCAGAAGCTGTGGAGCTGCTTGTGTCGAGTGATTATCTGTTTGTAAAAGAAAAAAGTGATACGATAAACGAGTATAACAACGACCGAAAAGACTTAGACAAGAATATTACTGATGAGGCTATTGCACTTATTGGGGCTGACAAGCGATATCTTGATAGAAAGTCAATAGTAGTACACAAACCCGATTGGCACAAAGGCGTTATCGGAATTGTGGCTTCGCGATTGTCTGAAGAGTACTATAAACCGAGCATTGTACTTACCAATTCCAACGGATTTGCTTCCGGATCGGCCAGATCGGTTTCGGGATTTGATATTTATAAGGCTATCGATTCCTGCCGCGATTTGCTCGAAAACTTTGGTGGACACATGTATGCGGCAGGTTTATCAATGAAGGAAGAAAACATTCCGGCATTTACCGAACGGTTCGAGAAATTTGTGGCAGATAATATTTTGAAAGAACAAACTTATCCACAGATAGAAATCGATGCTGTGTTGGAGTTCAAAGATATTACTCCAAAATTTTTCAGGGTTCTGAAACAGTTTGGTCCGTTTGGTCCGGGAAATATGAAACCTGTGTTTGTGTCGAAAAAAGTGATGGATTATGGAACCAGTCGATTGGTTGGCAAAGAGCAGGAGCATTTAAAACTCGAGTTGGTTGACTCCAGTTCGGAAAATGTTATGAATGGAATTGCATTTCGGATGCATGAGTATAACGATCATTTGAAAGCGCTTAATCCGTTGGATATCTGTTATACAGTAGAAGAAAATTCGTTTAATGGAAATACTTCTATTCAGTTGATGATAAGAGATATAAAAGTGGTGGAAAAATAAGAATTATTGTACTGAATAAAGCAGACGAAGCCGGATAATTAATTTTATTCGGCTTCGTCTGTTATTGAATGAAAACTCATGGGTTACATGGTGGTTTCTTCGGGTTTTAAATCCTCGGAGTTATTTGCCGGAATTTCGTCCACGTCATTGTCATTAAGCACAAAACGTTTGTAATACGAAATCATAAGCGTAGTCATGGGTAATGCTATGATCATTCCCACCATTCCCATTAACGACCCCCAAACGGACAGCGATAACAGGATAACCGCAGGATTAAGCCCTGTCACTTTTCCCATGATTTTTGGTGTTAGAACCATATCTTCAAGCACCTGAATTATTGTGAAAACAATAGCAATACCTAACAAAATGGAGCCAAAGTTCTGACCGGTTTCGGCTGCCTGAAGCAATCCCATCACGCCACAAGGAATCAGTGCCAAAGCTTTCAGATAGGGAACTAAAGTGAGTGCGCCAATAAGCAACCCCAGTATAATAGCTAAAGGCAATTTGATGATGCTAAATCCAATGACAAACAAAATACCGACAATTAGTGCAATTAAAGCTTGTCCTCTGAAGTAGCGGTTCATGCCCAATTCCAGATCGGATATGATTTCGGCTATGAGGGTTTTGTATTTTGGAGGAATGATTGCGTAAAAACCTGAGGTGATTTTTTCATAATCAAGTAATATAAAAACCAGATAAAGAAAAACAATAACTATAACAGAAAATCCCATGACGAAATCCAGCGATCCATTAATAAAGCTCCACAAGCCCGGGGTTAACTTTTTAAACCCTTCCATTATGTTTTGATCTTTTAGTAATGTCTGAAAGTCCAGATGCGTAAGATAATACTTAATATCATCTTGCCATGCTGCCGGAATAAACGTATTAACGTCAAGCGTTTTGCTGAATGAGCCTATCAGTTGTGATAACTTTTGGATTTCAAGGCTGACAATTGGAGTCAGGATAGAAATGAGTCCTATTATTGATCCGAAAAACAATATAAGTGTCGCAATTATTGACAAAACCCGACTTCTGAACCTGAGTTTATGTTGGAAAAGTTTTACGATTGGCTGTAATAAATAAGCTAATAGCCATGCCACCAGAAATGGCAACAATACACCACTTAATCTGTTTAATAAAAGAAAAAGTAATATAAGCACCGTTAAGCCAATAACTATTCGTACAACCCGATCGAAAGTAAAAGGTTTTGAGATTCTCTTCATGACTTATATTTTTTTTGATAATTAAATTACGCTTGATGCTTGCTTGCATTATAGCAATCTCTGCATATTGGCTCGTATTCAGTCATTTCGCCTAGTAGTACGCGCTTGTCACTGTCAACAAGCCGGTGCGACACATAAGCCAGCGCACCACACCTCACACAGATGGCGTGAACTTTAAAAACATCTTCGGCAATGGCGCATAACGCCGGCATAGGTCCAAACGGAACTCCCTTAAAGTCCATATCCAGACCGGCTATAATGACTCTTATTCCCTGATTGGCCAGTTGAGTACAGACATCTACCAACCCCTCGTCGAAAAACTGAGCTTCGTCAATACCAATCACATCTACATCGCCCGACATGAGCAAAATGCTGCCTGAAGATTCTACCGGAGTAGAACGAATCGCTGTTTTATCATGAGAAACGACTTCATCTTCAGAGTAGCGTGTGTCAATTTTAGGTTTAAAAATCTCTACGCGCTGTTTGGCAAAGTTAGCTCGTTTCAACCGCCGAATCA
>Ga0302296_1001035_pt1 | contig 21157 bp, 12 predicted proteins | sample III_Fen_N3_1_FD_194546 | JGI IMG/M metagenome (GOLD analysis project Ga0302296, IMG submission 194546) | Peat permafrost microbial communities from Stordalen Mire near Abisko, Sweden - III_Fen_N3_1 | ecosystem: Environmental > Terrestrial > Soil > Wetlands > Permafrost | place: Sweden: Abisko...
TAAAAACATTTATTGAAAGGTTCGGAATAAACCCGAACACAAAGAAAAATGAAAATATCATTGCTGAACTTAGAAATTGGGGCAAAATTGCCGCTTAATAATATCTTTTTTATAACGAACCATTGTAGTAACGTAGTGACAAAAATCAAACATTATAAAAATCAAAAAGACTCTTATGAAAAAGTTTAAATTAATTACGGCGGTTATTGCCATTCTCATGTTTTCTAACTTTATATTAGCAGTGAATCCAAATCCTGAAACTGCAGATGAAATTTCAAATACTATGGTTGAAAATTTAGACAAAGATGTAGCTCTTACAACTGTTCAAAAAGAGACTATTAAAAAGAAAGCAAAAGATTATGCAGTGAGCCTTCTACAAGCCAGAACCATGAGTGATAAAATTCAATCGTATGCTTATATGAGCAATATTAATAATAATTATCAATCTACTTTAGATAGTGTTCTTACTTTTGATCAAAAGGCTCAGAAAGAGAAAAAGTTTAAAGAAAGATTAGAAACAATAGTAACTAAAATAAATTCAATAAAATAATTGATATGAAACGAAACATCTATTATTTGTTGGTAACTTCATTGCTATCTGTTATCTCAATTAATGTATTTAGTCAAGCAGGAGCAATATCTTTTCATCAAAATGTTCCATCCGGTTTTTCTCAGGATTGGTATATAGATGTTAAAGAAGCTAAACTTGTTAGATTTACTTACACTTCTGATATTGATCCTTTTGGAAATGATATGATATTGCTTGAAGAAAGTGCTGATGGGGTTAGTTATGACAACTTATTTCATCTATATGGTTATAATAGTGGAAGCATTTTAACAGATTATAAGAGTGGCAAAGCCCGGGTAAGATTTTACTCACAAAATGGAGGCACTAAAAATTTTGATATTCAGTACTGTGCGGATAATTCAATAGAAATCATTAATGATTTAAAAGTAGGTGGTAACTCGTTGATCTTAGGTTCGTCTACAGTTAAAGGGAATACTATTCTAAATGGTACTATCAGAGGCAACCAAACTGCTGGTGCACTACAAGTAAAGACGGATTATGGGTATGTAACTATAGGACCAGTAAACGGCACAAGATGGGCGCATATTTACACAGACTTGCCAAAATTCATATTCAACAAACCCATTTATGCTATGACAGGTGAAATGAGTTCTTATGAAGAAATGGATTTATCGTTGCAGACATTTGGTACAACAAGAATGACCATTCTTAATAGCAATGGAAATGTGGGAATTGGAACGGTAATACCGCAAACCAAATTACATGTTGTTAATAACGCTAGATTAGGGAGTGTTGCTGGAAATTATGTAGCACTTACCAGAACAGAAAATAATGTTGGTAATAATTTTTATGTAAATGATTTTACATACAGGGAAACTGATGGCAATAATTGGTATTCTGCGAGTTACATTAGAGGTGTAAGTATAGATGCTTCTTTTCTTGATCCTAAAACAACACTTAGATCATGGATAAAACAGAATCCATATAACGAAAAAATTGAATTTGGAAGTACTGGTAAAACTTATATGAGTATTGGAAATAAAGTGGGAGTTGGAACTATACTTGATGTTAATGGTATTGTTCATGCAAGAGAAGTGATTGTGAATGTAGACTTTCCTGCTGATTATGTTTTTAAACCTATCTATAAATTAATGCCTCTACACGAAGTGGAAAAATATGTTAACACTTATTTTCACCTTCCAGAAATACCTTCAGCAGTTGAAATTAAAAAAAACGGTTTGAGTATGGGTGAAATGCAGAACAAATTGCTGCAAAAAGTGGAAGAACTGACCCTATATGTAATAGAACAACAAAAAGAGATTAATCTACTAAAACAAGAGTTGAAAAAATAATACACCCCTGGTTTGCTAAAGATGTAAGTGGCGAATGAACTTGCATTTCCTTTTGTTCAATCCGGGAATACTTAATCATCCACTTTTTAAATCATCCTATCTTAAAGGATCAGGATCATGGTGCTTATCAGGACCTGTATTTAATGATTTATCTATAATAACTTCATATATATACTATGAAAAACAATTACAAATGCCTGCTTTTGTCATTATTGCTAAGTTTATACACGATTATAGGCATTTCACAAACCCCGCAGCTCAATTTCACACTGACTTCAATTGAATCGGGAACAACAAAAAACTATGTGGCACGTGATTTTATTATTTTGAGCAATGGTTTTAGATATTCAGCCATTCAAGGTCAAAGTTATAGTTTTAATGCACGGATAGACAAAACGATAAACATCACATTGCCCGATGGGACGACTATTTATCCGGACGGAAGTCAGAAAAAGCCGGATGGGACGATCATTAAACCGGATGGAACACAACTAAAACCTGATGGGACGATCATAAGTCCGGAGGGGACAATTTATAAAACAGATGGGACAATTATTAATCCGAACGGAACGGTATTAAATATCAGTCTGATTATCCCGGAAGTGTGGTTTAAGACCAAATCAGTGACTGGTGACATAAACGGTAGCTATATATGGAAAGATTTCTCAACCAATGCTGTGCCGTTGATTAACTACTCCTCGGACGGATCATCAACTGAATATACGGTTGGAAAAGGATCAGTCATGAACTTTAATTTTAATCCTGCCATAGATTTGTCAACAGGAAACATTAGCAAAGAAATTATCATTAAAACCAGTAATCTGGCACAAGCGACCATCATCGGAGTGTGGGGATCAAAAAAAGAGATAAACAATACCAACCGGTTTATATTTGCTTTAAATGGAAGGATAAGTGAGGGTGTACTTTTTAGTAAAAATAATATTTATCCAAGTATTGAAAGCGGGAAAACTGCATTGAGTTATGGAAATGACACGCTTAAGAATCTGATCATTCAGGCTAACAGCACGATAACTGCTAAAAAAGCACGCGAAAGTTCGCTTCGTGTGGCAAGCTACTACAAATCCAACAAGCCCGTTTCATCGATTTGGGGTGAACCGAAAAAAGCGACCCTTTCATTAGGCAGTTCATTTGTAAATACGAACATAAACAACACGTCTACATTTAGTTCTGAGTTAAACAATCTCCAGGGATTCAATGGGTATACTCCCGAACTTCTTGTTTTCAGCAATGTATTGCAACCGGTAGAGCGTAGCATATTCGAAAGTTATTTAGCGATCAAATACGGGGTGAGTATGGATAAATCGTATCTCTCTGGGAAAGGAAAAGTAATCTGGGATAATCAGCAAAATTCAACCTATAACAACCGGATCACCGGTTATGGACGGGAAAATCTTCTTGGTTTAAACCAAAACATGGCGACTACTTCGTATCAGGAAGCCCCTTATTACAGTGATTCGTGTGACTCCTACCTGGCAAACAACCTAAATAACTTATCCTCGCGTAACCGCTTGCTGGTAATGGGTAGTCAACCCGAGAACACCATGGCTGATGGACAATATGTTTTGTTCGGTGATGACAACAAGGCCATTAAACCTACCAATACCTCGCTGAGTGGATATGTCACTATGGAACGAAAATGGTTGGTGAATGCTACCAATACCGCCAAAAACTGGTTAGAACTTTCTTACTTTGATTCGTTGGCAACCGGATTTGCGAATCATAAAACAGATACTTACCTGATAATTGATCGTTCGGGGACAGGAAATTTTACAACAGTAGATTATGTTCTAACCAATGCCCAGGATGTGGCGCGTTCGAAAATTATATTCAACAATGTATTTTGGTACGGAAAGGATGTGTTTACATTCGGTTATAAAGTTTCAGCGGGAAATTCAGTTAAAAAATTACTTGATCAGGCATTACCCGAGCCTATCAATGAGAATTCTGTATTATCCATCTTCTACAAAAATCTGACGGATATGTCGACCGTTACAGTGCAATTAAAGTTGAAACAACCTTCGTTATCCACAGTACTGATGTTTGATCTGATGGGCAGACTTATCTGTAAAAAAGAATTGCCTGCGACTACTGAAATGCAGTATCTTGATATTAAGTTGCCAACTACCGGTGTATACATCATAAAAGCAATTACGGTTGATGGTGAGTTAACCCAAAAAGTTATTTCCAAAATAAGTTATTAAATTTCAACTTATAAAGTGTAATTAAAAGTTGAATGCTTTATTCACATAAAAAATAACAAAAAGTATATGTTTCAAAACATTAAAAATAAAACGACTATCGGAATCATACTGTGTTTACTGTGTATGCTTATGATCCATTTTGCATTTGATGTGAAGACTTCAAATCCGGTAAATACGAAACATCCAATGGCACTTCAGCAATCCTGGAATAAATCAATGGTGACATCTCATCCAACGGTTTCCGGACAACTGAAGCACAGGATAAATTCCGTACGCCAGTTGAGTACCGCAACAACATTAATTCCGGGCAACCAAATGCAGGGCAGTTTTTTGCCGGTTAAACTAACGGCTTACCTGGCCATGCAACAAACCGGTATTATCGGTAGTTTTGATGGTAAACAAGCGGATAATCCGGCGGATAATATCTTTACAATCCGGTTTGATAAACAACCCACCGTTACCGACCGTGTTTGGCTTACTTATAAACTAACCGGAGTGGATGATTACAGCAATGTGGTCTGCAGTATAAACGATCGTCAGTCAATGGGAGGGTATCTGGCAAAAAGGGACACAGGAACTCACCGTCAAAGGATTCAATTGTGTGCTGCATGGATACAGAAAGGTAAAAATCGCATTAGGTTCGGGATACCCGAAAATGCCGGCTATGGTTATAAAGTAAGTGATCTGTCTATCGAAGTTGAACGTGATGGAAATGAGTCACCGTTGACGGTCAATGCAGGAAAATCACTGTATAATGGGAAAGCGTATATTCATGGTTTTATGCAGGGAAATGTGAGGGATAAAGCCGTCGTAAAGATTGATGGCAAAAAGGTAATCACCCGAGATGGTGAATTCGAAACAATAGTTGCTCCTGTCGGAAAACAGCAAGTGGAAGTAACCGCTGAACTGCAGGGAAAATTGTATTCAAAAACGATACGTTTCAACCGTAATGCACAACCCGATAATGAATATGCACTGGAAGAAAGAAAGCAAGAAACAAGCAAGACATTCGAAAAAGGAATAGCAGAAGTGCTTCAAACAGAGAACACCCAACTGAAAGTCAACGACAAAGCATTGCTTACTACCCTACAGTTATCTGTGTTATCCTTGCGGAACATCGATTTACCGGCACTGGATATGGGCATGAGCAATGTAACCGACGGAAAAAAAGGAGTTCGCTTCCTGCCTCACGGTGAACATTTTACTGATGGAGCTACAGTTGCATTAAAATATGACCGTACCAAAATACCGGATGGGTATACCGAAAACGATATAAAAACCTATTATTTCGATAACACCACAAACCACTGGGTAGCTCTGGAAAGGGATACGGTGGATAAATCCATGTGTATGGTGGTATCGAAAACCACGCACTTTACCGACATGATCAACGGGATTATTAAAACGCCCGAATCACCCGAAACAGAAGGATTCACGCCTACCATGATGAGTGGAATCAAGGCGGCTGACCCAACAGCCAAGATAGAGCTGATCGCCCCGCCGACAGCTAATAATCAAGGTTCTGCTAACCTTAGTTACCCTTTGGAACTGCCACCTGCCCGTAGCGGTATAAGTCCAAACCTTGCAATTCAATATAACAGCGATGGCGGAAGCGGTTGGCTGGGTGAAGGCTGGGACCTGAATGTGCCAAGCATTACGGTGGATACGAGATGGGGAGTGCCGAGGTATGATGCATTGTATGAAACTGAGACGTATAGTATGGGAGGTAGTATGCTGGCTACAGTGGTAGATACAAGCAGTACCGCAACTCTAGGGGGAGCTTCGGTGGGTCATAAGGGTGTCTTATATCAAAGATTAACCGGTATTACAGATGTTACCGGTGTTAATGAAGGTGTACAATTCCATCCCGTAACCGAGAGTGGTTTTAATAGAATTTCACGACTTGGATCAGCTGCCAATAGTTATTCATGGAAAGTTGTTACAAAAGATGGTTTAACTTACAGTTATGGAGCAACATCCGACTCAAAATTATCCGGTAATGTCACTAACTTTCAATATCAAACAACTGATAAAACTAATAACTTATATAACTCAAAAAAAAATAAATTAACCACTGGAGTTATAGCCGAATGGAAATTATCATCCGTTGAAGATCAGTACCGGAACTTTTGCCGCTACCATTATAGCTCAGAAACAAACAAAATACATGGAAATAATGTTACAGCAAACTGTACTTATTTAAGTTCGATAGAGATAGGACGTAAAAAGAGTAGTGGTACAAGCGAAAGTGATACTTTGTATCAACGTATTTACTTTTATCCCAAGACAACCAGGCAAAAGTTAAGCTCGAATGGACGTTATGGTTTTTTGACATCCAACAGCAGTTTGCTTCTTGACTCGATTAAAATTGAACAAATTTTACCTGATAAATCTACGAGTTCTGCTCGAGGATACAAATTCAGATATATTCAAGGTCCATTCAATACATTATTACTTAATAAGGTTATTCAATGTGATAGTGCCTGGAGTGAGGTTGCTAACCATGCATTTAGTTATTATGACAATGTAGCCAAAAGTTTATATAGTAGCACCGAAGAAACGTTTAAAACAGCATCTGTAGAATCAGGGAGTTCAATACCTGCATCCGAAAGTGGATTCCCGGCTCTTGGAGGGTCAAAAGGCTCCAGCTCGGGGACATCATTTTATATAGGTGCAAGTGCTAGTTTTAGTTTATTTGGGTTGGGGATTTCGGCTGGAGCGGGGTATAATTACTCTTCTTCCAGTGCCTCGTCTGACACCAAGATGATGATGATTGACATCAATGGCGATGGATTGCCCGATAAAGTATATAGAGCATCGTATAATGGTGCAAATTGTCTGTGCTTTATACCAAACTTAAGCAATGGAAAATTTGGAATCTCGGGTATTCCGATTATAGGATATACCGGTGGATTATCAGGTTCTGAGTCTGCTTCGTACACAAACGGTTGGAGGGCTAATGTAGGTGCTGGTAAAAAAAATAAGTGCGGAGTTACTTTTGATGCAGGAATGGACTGGATGAATGGAAGTTCACAGACTTCCACCTATCTATCGGATGTAAATAGCGATGGTTTGGTAGATATCGTTTCGAATGACACCGTGCATTTTAATTATATATCTTATTACGATTCAAATGGAACGGGTATCCCTGCTTTTACGACCAATAGTGGTCTGACAGCCCGTCCGATTTTAAATATGAAGACGCCACGTGGGAAAGCGCAAGTTCTGCAATTAAGCGATAATTTCCAACAAACGCCAACACCGTCAAGAACACTTTCTTTAGATCCGGTATCAGCTTGTGATTTACCAATCAAACGCAATGCATTGACGGCTTTAAGAGAGAAGATAGATGATTACTCGCAGGTACCCATGCAGGATATAGTGCGTTTATGGGAAGCACCATATCCTGGAAATGTCAAAATATCGACTTATATTAAGTATTTGGGTGATACCTTTATTCCAGACCTGGATGGTGTAAAGTTGGCTATACAAACGAAAGGAAAGGAAATATGGACTGATTCCATTAAACCAATTAAGCCGGATGAAAATTTCATTCGTGAACGAAATACATCGAATACAATACATGTTGATGCAGGACAACGAATCTACTTCCGTTTACAGTCGGGATCAGGTTATTTCAGTGATTTCCTTGAAGATGTAGTGATTTGGCAACAAACCATAACCTATTCAAATCCGATGATACAGTATCATCAGGAAGGTTACCCTGATGGTGTCTATAAATCATCTGATGGGGCATTTGTAAGTCAGGAATACGATAATGTTATTGATTCAGTTACAGGTTTTGAAATTTCAGGAAAATTTTCAAAACCGATAACACAAGACTCAGTCTTTTTGAAAATTTATTGTTCAGTTGATTCATTACTTTTAAGGGATTCATTAGCTATGATGATAAAAACAGATACAATTGTAGGATATAATGGCACTACTAATTTGGTAAATGATACAAGCTATGTGAAATATAAGATTTGGGAGCCAAATATAAATTATTTTCCGGAAGAGCTTTCATGGGAAAAAAAATTTGGAAAGGAACAAATAAACAATGTTGACTTATATGGAGGTTCATTTGATGTTCCAAAAGGTCCACTTCATTGCCGTTTCGAGTTATCAGCGAATGAAAATGAAACATGGGATAAAATAATTTGGAAACCTATATTAAATTGTCAGAATAATATAACGGGAAAAGACACAATTTTTTATGCTGGGGTGAAATACGATTTATTTACACAAAATTGTCCCTTCCCTGAAAACATGAACAATCTACCCGGTAATTTAAACCAATATAGAGCAGACACGATTATTACCAGAATAAATGTAAATACGAAGAAGAAAATAAATTCTAAATATAGGTTATACGTGTATTCAGATAATACTACTAACACATTGTTAGCCAAAAAGCAAGGATACATAATTAATAGCAAGGTAGATGATTTGCTTGATATTATGTGGTCTAATCAAATGCCATATTATTTTGTAATATATATTGATGGTAAAATATCTCCTGATAGTATAACGGCCACATGTAAATTCAGTATTAGTTCTGAAAAAATATATACTCCAATCGTTTTTTGTAAACAATTAGCAAATCGTACCCAATTTGGTCATATGTGGCTAGGATGGGGGCAGTTCCAGTACAATACAAGTTGTGGACGATATGCCATCCCAATTAAAGAGGATAGTTTAACCATGCCTTCGGATATATCGAACGAAGAAATGATTAAAAAAATGGGTATAAACAAAATGTGTATGTTCACTTTAAATCATAAACCCTATAAAAACACTACCTCTTGGATAGGTACTAATGACCATTTACTAATTTCAGGTGACACCATTTGTACAGGTCGATTAAATCTGGAGCAAATACCTACCTGTTTATCGCCGGTAATAGCAGAATCGACAGAAGCACGAAGTAAAGTTAAGAGGCAGTTTATCACGGCTTCATTAGCAACAACACCGACAACGGTTCTGACAGGATCTAAATATGAAATTACTACTGCTCCGGCATTAACAAACCGATCTTCGGCTACAACAGGCTGGGGAGGAGCCTCGGTAAGTATTGGAAAGACCGGTTTAAATCTAGGAGGCAACTATACCCATAGCGATGGGAATAATGTGATTACATCTGCTTTTATGGACTTAAATGGAGATGGTTTTCCCGATTATATCACAGATAGTCAGGTAGAATATACCAATCAGATTGGAGGTCGTGATGGAGAAGTCGACTCACTTGCAAATGAAAGCAGTGATAACAATAGCGATTCGTACGGGTTTAATGGAGGATATTCAGCCAGTAAGAGTTTAGGTGATGATGGAGGCGGGGCAGATAATATCTCGGCTCAATTAAGCCGGGATTTTAGTGTAAATATCGGTTATTCTCATAGTACAAACAACACCATTTCCACCACCAGTTACATTGATTTGAATGGTGATGGGCTACCTGACAGGGTTTATAAGGATAACGGGAAAGTATATGTTTGTATAAATTTGGGATATGGTTTCTCATCGAAGGTCGATTGGGGGCTTACAGATATAACAATAACCAGAAGCACCAGTGACGCATTTTCAGGATCTTTAAGTGCATCGTCAGGTAAGTTAATGGACCTGATTTTTGGTAGTGCCGGAAAGTTACTGGAATGGTTGAATAAGGTTGGTCTTGGAGTGAGTGTAGGTGTTAATACTGTAAAAACAACCAGTTATAGTATGTGTAACCTGGTGGATGTAAATATGGATGGATTGCCCGACAAGATATATAAAAGCCAGTCGGGCAAAGTAGCAGTAGAATTCAATACAGGTAATGGGTTTAGTCAGGTATTTACAATTGAAGAAATGGAAGATTTGTTTAAATCGGTATCTTCTTCGACAAGTGCTAATTTAGGTTTGTCGGCAAGTTTTCGGATTTTATGGATTATCAAAATCACCTTAAGTGCCAGTGGAAGTAAGGGAACGAGTACTGATTACACCTTGAACCAGTTGTTGGACATTGACGGTGATGGATATCCCGATATTGTAAAAGCAAGTGATGCAGCCAATCAGCTGGATGAGTTGAAAGTGAAACGATCGCTTATTGGAGCCACCAATAAGTTAGCCGCTATAACTAACCCACTGGGAGGAATTACACGTTTAGCCTATACACGTACACGACCAACCTGCGACCACCCAGGCGGCAAATGGGTAATGAGTTCGGTAACGGTAAACGACGGGATAGACTATGACGGTGACAGCTTGAAAACAAAATTCAACTATTACACCGGAAAATACGACCGCAACGAACGAGAGTTTCTCGGATTTGCCGAAGTTGTTACCGACAATATGAATCCGACACAAACGGTTTATCGCAGAGTGCGTCAAACTTACGACAACTCAAACTTCTATACACGTGGGGCATTGCTTAGCTCGGTAGTATGTGGTATGGATGGAACGACTGAGAAAATTTACAGTCAATCGACCAACAAGTACCATACCTATTTAGTGTCGCGGGCAAGCGATATTAATAATAAGACTAACCTGGGCAAATATGTACTGAATGTTACACAGCCCGATGCTACATTCACGCCTGATAACATGTTCCTGCACCAGTATATTGCTTATTGCCCACCCAAGTATAATAAAAATACTGTTTATGAGTATTCCGGTACTACTCAGAAATCGTTAGTAACCTCCGAGAGTTATTCGGACTACCACACTTCGGTCGGAACACACGGTGAATTATCCATGTTCAAGTTTAGCGACAAGGGTGCGCTGGGCGAGGAGGGTACAGGAGGGTACAACTACCTAACGGAAATAAATTACCTGGATAAATACGGAATGACCTTGTTTTCGTTGCCAACAGCCATTACCGTTACCGGTGGCAGCGACAAAAAGGTGTACAGGCAAACCAAAGCTGTTTGGAATGATAATTTTGCCAGCCAACTGAGTATGGTGAAGAACGTGCTTGCATCGGGTGATACGGCTGTAACTTCAATGGGCTATGATCAATGGGGTAATATCTTCCAAAAAGAATTACCTGGAAAAACTGCAAATGTAAGAATGTCGTATACCTATAAATATGATAAATATTACCATTTGTTTCTTACGGACATATCCGACCATTTCGGCTACAGTTCATCGCTTGGCAACTACAACTATAAGTACGGTGTAGCGTGCAAGAATACCGATGAATGTCAAAACACGATGCTTACTAAACTGGATAACCTGGGGCGTATTATAAGTATTACAGGTCCCAATGAATACGATCCCATTAATCCGAACAAATACACCCTGAAGTTTGTGTATCACCCGGTGGCTACGAAAATAGGGAAGAGTATAACTGCTCCAGCTTATGCGGTAACCAGGCATTACGATCCTGCCAACCAGAACAACAATATAGCGACTGTTACTTTTGTGGATGGTATTGGACGACCATTACAGGTGAAAAAAAAGGGTTACATCGATGGTACTGAAAAGATGATCGTTAGCGGGCGGGCGTATTACGATGCTTATGGGCGCGTGACAGATAGCTATTACCCGGTGGTGGAAGATACAACAAAAATGACCACATTTAATCCGTTGTTCGATAGCCAGACACCCACACGAAATGTTTATGATGTGCTCGACCGTATAACAAGAACAACATTGCCCGATGGTACAAAAACAGATATGATCTATGAAATAGACACCATTAAAAGCATAAACTATTTGAAAACAACTGTTACCGATGCATTGAGCAATCAACAGATCACTTTTTCAAATGGAGATGGGAAAACAGTACGTACTGTGCAACGACCCGGAAGTGCAGCTATTAAAACTGAATTTGCATACGATGCTATCGACCGGTTAGTAACCGTAACCGATACCAAAGGGAAACAAACAATTAGTGTTTACGACCAGTTGGGCCGCCGCACACAAGTTACACATCCGGCTTCGGGCATTACCCGTTTCGAATACGACATAGCAGGAAATCTCACTTCAAAGCAAACAGCCAATATGATAGCCTCAGGAAAGAAAATAAAGTACTACTACCGCTACAACAGGTTGGACTCAATTGTTTATCCCGACCATTCAGAAAACAATGTGCGGTACGTATATGGTACTACTGACGATATTATTAAAACCCGACGTGGACGCCTGAAATATCAGGAGGATGGCAGCGGAGGTCAGGAATTCTGGTATGGTAAACAAGGTGAACTGACACAAGTACGTCGAACGCTTGTTATTCCAAACCAGACGGTGGCAACATATATAACCAACTGGACCTATGACTGCTGGAACCGTATACAAACCATGACGTATCCAGATGGCGAAAAGCTGAATTACGTGTATAATACCGCAGGGTTACTTACAGGAATAAATAGTAGCGCCAATAACTATGTGAGCAATATAACCTACGATAAGTTTGAACAACGAGCCAGTTTGAAGTATGGCAACGGTACAACAACCAACTATACGTATAACCCGCTGAACAGGCGTATGGATAACCTGAATGTAAAAGCAGGGACAAATTACATTATGAATAATACGTACACCTATGATGCAGTAAGTAATGTTAAAAGTGTAACTAATTCCGGAATAGCATCCAACAATTTGGGTGGAGCCATGTTACATAATTATTTTTACGATAACCTTTATCGACTTGATTCGGCTAACGGAGTATTTACAGGACCCAATAATAAAACAGCCAAATATTACCTTAAAATGGGCTACGATAACCTGCATAATATAACTAAAAAGAAGCAGAACATCACCCAAACAGGGGTTCAATTTGCCGGAACGTTAAATGCAGGTTATAATTTGGCCTATACTTATGCCGATAATTCACAACAAATTAGTAATATTGCAGACGAAAGTTACCGGACAGAAGGTGCGGCGGTCAATTCGCCAGTTAAAAAGACGCAGAATTATGGATACGATGCGAATGGAAACCTGTTGTATGTGAATACCGGAACGAAAACAACGGATGGCAAATTGCTGCCAACCAACAATCGCAAGTTACTGTGGGATGAAGAAAACCGTCTGTTAGGGATAAGCGATAATGGTTTTGTAAGTAATTACTGGTACGATGCAGCTGGAGAGCGCACCGTGAAAGAAAGCGGTGATGTTGAAGGGGTGTCGGTAAACGGTGTGCTTAGTGGTGCACGAACCGGAACAACCAATTTTACTGCCTATATCAGTCCTTATTTGGTGGTGAATAACGGAGGTTTTTACAGCAAGCATATTTACATGGGCAGTCAGCGGATAGTAAGCAAACTGGGGAGTTCGGATATATTTACCATCCGAAATCCTTTGACAGATACAACTGCAAATAAACAAAATTTTATTCCAAAGATGAATGATTTGACAGGTAAAATCAAAGTGAGATATGATTCGTTGGGTGTTGTATATAAAGGCATCTCTCAAGGAAATGGAAGTCTGATAACTTCTACAGCAGGGGAAATCACATCTCCGCAGCAGTATTACTTCCATAGCGATCATTTGGGCAGTACTTCAATCATTACCGATATCACGGGAAACGTGGCGCAACATATTGAGTATATCCCTTTTGGAGAAGTATTTATTGATGAACGCCCGGCTTCAAGTACCTGGAGTACCCCCTATAAATTTAATGCCAAGGAACTGGACGAAGAAACCGGGCTGTACTATTACGGGGCGAGGTATTATGATCCGAGATCGAGTGTGTGGATAAGTGTGGATCCGTTGGCGGAAGAAAAACCATGGTTATCTAGTTATGTTTACTGTTTAAATAATCCTCTTAAATTTATTGATCCTGATGGTGAAGATGAATGGGATGTTGATAAAAAGACAAATAAAATTACTCAAAAGACCAACCCCAAAGCAGATGCCATTTATGTTAATGACAATGGAAAAAGAATTGATGGTGTTGTTATGGCAAAAGGGAGTGTAAATTGGATAAAAGGTTATAATATAAATAAGAAGGAAAATGATGGGATGAACATTAATGGAGATGAAAATGGTACAAAAGTTTTCAAAATGCTCTCCAACAATAGCCCTTATGAATGGGAGCAAACTAAAACCGGGAAAAATTCAAACGGAAATAACATTATAACATCATCTACTGATATTAGCACTAATTCAGCGAATAGTACTTTTATGACTTCGAGTAGTATACAAATTAGGGGGGATGATCATAGTCATCCTCGTAATACACCTTATCCATCTGGAACTGAAAAAGGAGCAACAAAGGGTGATGTATCTCATGCTAATGAGATTTCATCACAAATGAAAAAACTGGGGTATAAAACTCCTGACTTTAGAATTTATTTACCTGGCAAGAAAAGTTATATTAATTTTAATGGAAATTCTAAAAGATCAGATTTTCCAATAAATCCAATAATAATAAATATGCGAACAATTGAAATAAAAGTAAAAAGAAAGTAATGAAAAAGTATATATGTACAATATCTATTTTTTTTCTAATATCATTTGGTTGCTATACCCAATCGAATAAACTATTATTAGTAAATCAAATAACCATTACTAGTAATTCTTTTAAAGAGATTGTTGAAAATAAAGTATTACTTTCAGAGTGTTATTTAACAAATAATAGTCCTAAGTTAATGGAGGTTTATTTCTTTAATGAAAATAAGGACAAGTCTAAAATATCTGTAAGATTCAATATTTTGGGTTATTTCGAAACAGATTATAAATATTTTGGTTATTATGTTATTAATAAAACAATATTTTTTATTAAAGGTAGTGTTCCTAAAGGGTTATTTAAAAGAACTAAATTTACTAAAAAATTTGTTTATGTAGATAAAGGTAAATATATTGATGTTGGTAGTAATCCATCATGGAACTTTAGTTATAATAATAAAAAACTAAGTTTTATTTGGACCGAATGCGGTGAATAAGGGTTAAATGTATTCAGTAGTCAAATCTAGTCAATCCGGGCTGGATGACGAAACCGGACTGTAATGTTATGGGGCGAGGTATTATAATCCGAGATCGAGTGTGTGGATAAGTGTGGATCCACTGGCGGAGAAATATCCGGGCGTGAGTTCGTATGTGTATTGTTTGGATAATCCGATAAAGTATGTGGATCCAGACGGTCGTTCAACTCATACAAATCAAAATGGTAAAGTTATCGCAGTTTATAATGATAAAAATTTAGGGGTATATCGGCATTCAGATAAAAGTCTAAAAGGGGTTGATCTAAACAAAACAACACTATCAACAAAGGGTGCTGAAAAGATGGGTGAGTCGCTTCATTCTTTAAGTTTTGCCGACCAAACTCTTTACAATAAAACTGGCGAGGTTAAAAAGATGGATAACATGACAATTGATTTCAACTCAACAAAATTAACAAGCGAAGTGAACGAGATATTGGGGTCAAAACCATCACTTGCTGAATATGCAAAAAAAGCAGGTTCAAATGGAGATTGGGATATTAAAACTAAAGTAAGTAATGGTTCTCTTCTAAATGGTAAATATGCCTCACCAAGGGATGCAGGAAATTTTGCGGCTGGTGCTGTAGCTCAAATGTCAGGGATTGAGCCTATAGCTCAGTTTGGGTATGGTGCGTACAACTTAACTGGAAATAGTAAACCTATTACGGGCGCACTTACTCTTGGGGTAGGAGTTTTAACGTTGGCAAATCCAGCATTGGGTATAATGGCAGCAACTCTTATTTCCAAGTTTGGTGAAGATAAACTTAGCCAACGTTCGATTGATTTAGGAAAAGAATTTATAAGAAACAAAAAATAGAAAATATGAGAAATGCAATTTTTGTACTATTTGCTGTTCTTTTTTTTATTTCATGTGATAAAGAACAGAAGGTTGCAACGTACACCTATGATGATATGACAGTAACCAGATTTGACAAAGAAAATCGAACAACTTTTTATTTTTCCAGCCCACGTGTTAAAGATGCAGGTAGGATTTGGCAACGTTATTCTGGTATTGATAGTTATTTTAATATCATTTTGATGTTTGATAAAAAAAAGCATAAGGTTACAATTTTCCCTTGTGATGCATACCTTGAAAGTGAAAATTTAGATACCTTGTACTTTAATGTAGGACGTTATAACTACGAAGACATGGAGATTAATCCTTTTGGTGTGGTTAATCCAAACTTCAAAAATACTGAGTTTTACACGGTGATACCATCCACTCGATACGAGAAGCAACGTAACTTAAAAACCAAAACAAAAGTAAGGGCGATTTATTATAAAACTTCCGATTTGGTGTTGCCAAAATAAAAGCCTGAAAACTTTATAAACATCACCGCACCACAATGGTAAGACATTGTGGGGGCTTGATTCTGGTGGCTTATTTTAAACGGCGTTCAATGATTAACCAAACCTTACTGCCTATACAAGTCTTTATATTGTGTTGAATAACGAAGGTTTTTAGAGCAAGCATATTTACATGGGCAGCCAGCGGATAGTAAGCAAATTGGGGAGTTCGGATATATTTACCATACGAAATCCGTTGACAGATACTACTGCAAATAAACAAAATTTCATTCCAAAGTTGAATGAGTTGACCGGTAAAATCAAAGCGAGATATGATTCGTTGGGTGTTGCGTACAAAGGGATATCACAAGGCAATGCGGGACTTATTACTTCAATTGAGGGCAGGATACCTACTCCATTGAATTATTATTTCCACAGCGATCATTTGGGTAGCTCGAGTCTTATTACTAACCAGAGTGGTGACGTAGTACAACATTTGGAATATATCCCTTTTGGAGAAGTATTTATTGATGAACGCCCAAGCACAGGTACCTGGAGTACCCCGTATAAATTCAACGCCAAGGAACTGGACGAAGAAACGGGGCTGTACTATTACGGGGCGAGATATTATGATCCGAGATCGAGTGTGTGGATAAGTGTGGATCCACTGGCGGAGAAATATCCGAATGTTTCATCGTATGTGTACTGTTTGGATAATCCGGTTAAACATGTGGATCCAGATGGAAAATGGGTTGCCTCAGTTTTTCTTCAAGGAAGTATTGGTGTTGGTGTTGGTTATGGATTATATGGCGCTCAACAATCTGGAATTGCATATGACCGACATGGAAAAACACATTTTCAAATGACTGGGGTAGCACATATTACAAATCAAAATTTAAGTGGTAGTGTAAAAAACCAAAATGTTGTTTGGGGTGCAGACGTAGGAATTTCTGTTGGAGCATCTGTTGATTGGAAATCTGATTCTTTCGTTGGCTCCTTAAGTGGTACAAATTCAGCATCTGTTCCTGGCCCAACAATAAAAGGCGAATTAGGAGTTGGTTTATCTGGTAATGAAAACTCAGCTTCTATTAGTCTTGGACTTCAAGCAGGCGGAACAATAAACTCCATGGGAATGAAAGTTGACAATTCAGTTTCATTAACGAATAATCAAGCAGCTAAAGTTAGTAATATGACTGATGTAGTGACTGAGAGGTGGGCTGTGAAAGGTGTGCAACAACAATTTGATAAAAAAGGTAATGTTACTGGTTACTCAGGAAAGGTAAATACAATGGACTCAAAAGGGAATCTTATACCTACAGGCATAAATGTAAGCTGTGGTACTGTGAAAGATGGTAATAAAGTTTCTCCAAACAACATATGGATGTCAAATGAATATAAAAAGTCAATAAATGGGAAATAGCAAGAAAGTCAAATACGTATTGATAATATTGTTCGCATGTTCTTTGTGGTTTATAGCTGGATATTATATTGAAAATTCTTTTCGTAAGGATGTCCTTTCTAAAAAGAAAATGTATTGTTATGAACAATATCATAATAATGTTGTAAATCCGGTATTGTATGTTGAAAAGAAAACCGATGTTGATTCTCTGATTTCTTTTTATCAAAAAATTGAAACAGGGAATATGAATCCTGTTTTTAATTTTCCAATAAATGAAATGCCTTATGATACCTGCGTTTATGTGATGGGTTATGAGCTAGATTCACTTATAGTTGATGTGGTCTGCTATTATGATTGGGGAAAGACAGGAAGTTATAGAAGAGGTTATGTTTATCGGAATACCTTGCATCTAAATCCACCGCCTAAAGATAGACTTCTAAAGAAATAAAGAAATGAATAACATAAGATTAATTTACGAATCATTGCTGAGTTTTGTTATTGTTTCAACCTTCTTTGTCTCAATTTATTATCGGTTAAAAACTTTATCTGTAAGGTTTAAACTTAAAAATGAAGGAATTCTTAACAGTAAAAAGCTGTTAATTGAAACATTATTTAATATTGGATTTTGGGTTATTCCGCTGTTAAAATACCAGAGGGTTGGCAATTCGCTTCATAATAAATATGCAAAAAAGTGTAATGTCTTTTTGTTGCTATTTATTGTTTCTGCAATTATTCTATTATTTACACATAAGATTCTTTGGTAAAAAAAATCTATTAAAATTACGAAACCGGAACGAAAACAACGGATGGCAAATTGCTGCCAACCAACAATCGAAAGTTGCTGTGGGACGAAGAAAACCGGTTATTAGCAGTAAGCGATAATGGTTTTGTATCGAACTATTGGTATGATGCTTCGGGAGAAAGAACGGTTAAGGAATCGGGTGATAACGAAGGATTGACTGTAAACGGACTACAAAGTGCCGGAAGAACGGGTACAACCAATTTTACGGCATACATTAGTCCTTACCTGGTAGTGAGCAATGGTGGAAATTACACCAAACATATTTATATGGGTGGACAGCGGATAACCAGCAAAGTAAGTAATTCGGGAATATTTACTGCCAGCCCGTTAACGGCTAGCGACCTCCAATCAAAATATACAGCACAAACAACCAAAATCAAAGAACGCTTTGATTCGTTAAGAGTAATGTATAAAGGTACGCCACAGACCGGAGGATTGATTTCAAGTAATCCTAATGTCACAGCAAATTCTTACTTTTATCATAGTGACCATTTAGGTAGTTCCAGTTTAATTACTGATGCTTCCGGTGCAATAGTTCAACACCTGGAATATGTTCCCTTCGGCGAAACATTTATAGATGAACGCCGCTCTCAAAGTTCATGGACTACGCCGTATTTATTTAGTGGTAAGGAACGGGATGAAGAAACAGGATTGCTTTATTTTGGGGCAAGGTATCAGGATTCAAAATATGGAATATGGTATAGTGTGGATCCGTTGGCGGAGAAATATCCGAATATCAGTAGTTATGTGTATTGTGCGGATAATCCTGTGAAGTATATTGATCCAGATGGAAATTGGATAAAACTCTCTGAAGCAATTAAATATAATTCCGATGCATCGGCAGTATTAACTAGAAAAGGGTTATCAAATAACTTACGAATAGGACTTAAAGATGTTTTTACAACACCTGAAGGTTTGACTTTTTTTGCTCAATTTGCAAAAAAAGGAGATCGTATAGCTGGTCATACTTTCACGGAAGATGGCGTTTTAAGTAATATGACACTTGAAGTTAATGATTATTCGTTTTCAGAAGAAAGTGGTAATATTATTCCTTCTAGCGATGCAGGGTCTATTAAAATAGACCCTAAAACAGGAACTGTTACATTCAATATTAACACATATCAACTGACAAATAAAGAAGAGATTGTTGAAACAGTAGCTCATGAAACCCTTGATCATGGTTATAAAGCAAAAGATGGATTGAATGGAAGAAAAGTCACTAGTGAAAATCAGGACCACAAAGCATTAAGAGATAAAAATATGAATCATAAGGGATATAAACTTTATAATTATATGAAAAAACAAGTAGAAAAAATAAGTAATCAATATAAAAAGGTGTTCAAGGAATCTGAAAATCACTACAAAAAAGAATACAATGACATTAAATAATTATACTACTATGATATATAGGTACATTATAATAATTATCTTAATTTTCGGGACACTCAGTTGTAAGGAAAAACTACATAAAACAACATTGTTTTTTTCATCTAAGGAGTCAGTAATTAATAATAAAAAAAATATATTAGACAGTATTGTAATCAGTAGAACTGAAAGCAAAATATTAATACGTCAATATAGAGGATCTGGCAATTATTTAGAAATTTCATTAATAAGATTCAATAATGGTTTTTCAGAACTACGAAAAAAGTTTAATGGTCTTGTTGATACTGAAACTGACAAAATAAAAACGAATTTAATTCCCGTTGATACTTTACCAACTTTTTATAAAATTGATACTTTCTTTACATATAAATCCGAAAGAAATTTTTATCATTCAATAATGGATTTATCTTTAGGGAATGCAAGATATAAAATTAAAAAAAATAAAAACACATTTATGTTTAGTAAAAAAAGTACAATTGATAGTTCATATGAAGAAGAGTATTATTATGATATGAATTTTAATATAATCAAATATATTGTAAAATATCGTGGTAATATTTACATTTACAAGTAGATTGACAATGATTTAAATTTCGAGTTGTTTTCTGAGAAATGAGCAGAATATAGTAGCTTGGAAGCTCGGGTATATTTGTTAATCCAACGGTTGTGAGTTATGCATAAGCTCGAAACAGAGACTATACAGCAACACTTTCATTGCTTACCACAAAGATTAAGGATAAATTCGATTCATTAGGTATAATGTACAAAGTCGTACAGAAAACCAGTGGTATAATTACCAAAACTGCCCTTCAGAGGTAGTGGTTCTATTATTTCCACAGCTATCATTTGGGAAGTTCTTGTCTTATTTCTAACCAAAGTGGAGATATGTATAACACTTGGAATATGTACCGTTCGGTGAAACATTTATAGATGAACGCCGCTCTCAAAATTCATGGACTACGCCGTATTTATTCAGTGGTAAGGAACCGGACGAAGAAACCCGACTATAGCATCAGAGTTGAAAACACAACATTGTTTATTTTATTCTCTCAATGGATAACCACATTTTTATACCGCACAGCATATGCGCTGAAATAACCCAGTGCTCCGTTTGATACGTTGGGCAGCGGATTGGAAACAGTAGTCGACATGTTACCGGTTTGATCTGCTGACAGGAAGTAATCATACACATTCTTGTCAATGCATTGTAATGAAACAAGAACCTGATCATATGCATAAAAAGAGGGTTGATTGTATGTCAGCAGGTCAATTTTTGTACCAT
>Ga0302296_1001037_pt1 | contig 21125 bp, 18 predicted proteins | sample III_Fen_N3_1_FD_194546 | JGI IMG/M metagenome (GOLD analysis project Ga0302296, IMG submission 194546) | Peat permafrost microbial communities from Stordalen Mire near Abisko, Sweden - III_Fen_N3_1 | ecosystem: Environmental > Terrestrial > Soil > Wetlands > Permafrost | place: Sweden: Abisko...
GTGTACTTCGTAACACTTGCGGGAGCTGGGGAGCTGGGTAAATGATTCGACATTAAACACCATGCATAAATAATCAATCCTTTATTTTTAACACAATAATTTAATGAATCAACAATTACTTTCTTATGATTTAACCTTGTAAAAACATCAATCCAGCCAACTGTTGTAGTCGTTATATAATATGGCTTATCATTATCACGTATCCGATATTTATCTGACATATACTTTTGATTATATTCAAATGTAGTTCCTTTTTTGTTCGTATGTATTATGAAAACTGTATTTTGTTAGCTTGCTACTTAGCACGGACTGCAAGTCCGCGCTAGCGGGGTAACAGGTTTTTCATTATTGTTAATTTTTATAGTAATGTTTTTTACTCTTTAGGAATAAGCTCCGCAGTTTCATTTTGGTCGTTCTTAAAAAATATCCATCCTATTCCCTTAGCATAAAAATTACCTGAACGAGATTTAAAAACATCATTATATATTTTTCCATTAATCAAGGCTGTATCGAGTTTTGTATCATCATACAAATACTCGTCTGCTCCAAAATGCACTCGCATTCCTCCACCTTTTTTTGTGTTTTCAAAATTTAAATCTAGTGGACTCATTACTCGACCATCATGTAATGTGACCCATTCTAAATCTACACTATAACAAGAATATAGTATTTTACCACACCATTCTGTCGTTTCATATTTTTCTTCATATACAATATTATAATTTGTTTTTACAGTGTCAATATGAAACCCGGAATACCGAGACGTTATTTTAAAAGAGGGTGAAGTATCCACTAATTGCACCCATTTTAAGTCTTCCTTCGAAAATGGATATCTTTTTTCGTCTGTGCAATCATGCTTTCTATTACATGAATTATTTAAGACGATTATAAAAATTAATACAAAGTATAAAATTGTTTTTTCCATTGTGGTTATTTTTAGTATTGTTAATTTTTAAAGTTGTTTCGTTTCCACTCAACAACAAAAAATGGTCACTGAGCGGAGTCGAAGTGACTACTATTACTTTTTTTACGGGCATGCAACATTTCCCGCTAGCGCGGACTTGCAGTCCGTGCTAAGTAAATCGTTAAAAATCACGAATAAATCAATGGTTTATGATCCAAAACTACGACTTCAACGTAACCTTCTAGACCAGCATAATTTCGAGCGGAGCTAAACAGATAATCCCAAGATTCTTTTACTATCATTTCTTTTACTGGATTTGAATGAATATAATCGAGCTTTTCATACAAAAAAGGCAGTCCAAATATTTCCTCTGGATGATATCCGTCTTGCCAAAGTTTATATTCCTGCTTCCTTTTTAAATGATTACATGCTTTTGTAAAATAATCTAACATCCATTCTTTTCTGCTCTCTGGCTCTTCAATAATTTGTTGAAGTATTCTTTTAGATGTATGTGTTTTAAAATCTCTGATTATTTCCGATAATTTGTGATTTTCATCCGATTGACAAATCATGTGTAAATGATTCGACATTAAACACCATGCATAAATAATCAATCCTTTATTTTTAACACAATAATTTAATGAATCAACAATTACTTTCTTATGATTTAACCTTGTAAAAACATCAATCCAGCCAACTGTTGTAGTCGTTATATAATATGGCTTATCATTATCACGTATCCGATATTTATCTGACATATACTTTTGATTATACTCAAATGTAATTCCTTTTTTGTTCGTATGTATTATGAAAACTGTATTTTGTTAGCTTGCTACTTAGCACGGACTGCAAGTCCGCGCTAGCGGGTTTGTTAGAGAGGTTCCAGCTTTCGAAAAAGATGGAACCTCACGTTTAAATTTTTATTTTACCACCTCGCTCACGGGGTTGCACCATTCGCCCTGCCCACTTAGCGAGATATATGCACAGCGAAACCAATATTTAGTAATTGGGGTAAGCCCAGTAACCAAAAACGACGATTGTACACTTATACCTTCTTGTTTCCATGTAACGCCATCGATACTGCTTTGGAACACCCACGATTTTGCGTCTGCTACCTTTTGGTGTTTTAATTGTATTTCGCCAGAATGTTCGCCATTGGTAGCAGTAAAATCGGGTTGTGCAGCATAAACTGGTTGTTTCGAAGCATCGAAACCCGAGCTTAGAATAATAGTTTCGTTACCATTTGCTATTCGCTCAACATACATAGCTTGTTTGCGAAGTAACTCTAATAATGCTTTTTGTGCTTGATACATGTCGGCTGTTTGTTGCTTGCCACCACCTTGTGCAGCATTGTACTTGGTTTCGAGCGTTGTTGCTGCTGTTTGTATTGCTGCATACAGCACATCGGGTGTTACAAATATGGCGGTATTTGCTAGCATTTTGGTTGCAGTGTTGCGAGCCAATTCAATTAATTGCAAAACCGAAAGGTCGGCATAGTTAATAATTACTTTTACTCTTCTCATGTTTTTTAAGTATTTAAAGGTTAGAAAATACAGGGTTTAGCTTGTTTACTATATGAACGTAGGCTATATAACAAAGTATTGGAAATAGTAGTGCATTGATTACGACTGACAAAGAATTGAGGGTATCTACAACAAGCGTTACACAATAAAATATAATCCATGTACAGATTATATCTATCGGTATATGTTTTACATTTTTCTGTATACAGATAGAAGCTAACCGTACATGTTTTAAGACTAAAGATGTACCGATAAAACTTTTTTGTATATACTTTAATGCTATCGGTATATGTTTTACACTTATCGGTATACAGACAGAAGCTAGTTGTGCATGGTTTTCGTTTAAAGAAATACAGGTAGATTTTAATTGTATTTGCTTTGATGCTTTTGGTACACAGACAACTCTTTTCTGTATATAATGTAACGTAATGTATATACAAGCAACAATAGGATTGCAAAAAGAAGAAGACGTCTGAGGGTTTAAAAACCTCGGACGTCTGAAGCAGTAATTTGTAAATATGAGTTATAAATGTAACATAGAATGTTGTGATTTTTGCTATGCATTCGTTGTATTTGGAAAATTGCATTATAGTAGAGACGCAATGCATTTTGGTAGAGACGCAATGCATTGCGTCTCTACAGAAAAACCTTAAATTACATGCGAGGTTATTGTATTGTATTATATTGTTAGCAAAATAACCGAAAGCACCAAATAACAAATCAGGTAAATAACCGATTGAACAGTTGTATTTGTAAGTAATTTGCATGAGTTGTTTGTTGTAATTCTCGATACAAATATAATTATTGTTTTGAAACGACAAAACATTTGGCTAAATATTATCAATTGATTAATTAATTGTATGGCATCTATAATATTGGTCTGCATGCTTTCTTAACGGGCTGAAAGCCCAACCTAATTCAGCCCAAAGGCAATGTCTGGGTCATGAAAAGACAATTCGTTTGTTTGGCATAGAAAGACGCCCATAGCCAACCCCTGAGTTTTAACGCAAAAAAAAGGGTACAATATAATATTGCAACCTTAAACGATTTTTTGTACTTATTTTATTGTCTGACGGTATCTACTGTAATTCAAAAACGTACGTCAACGAACCTTTTTGACGTTCCGCAGAATTAGGGCTAGGATTGAATTTAGTACTCATCGCAGCTTTTTGAGCAGCATCGTATAATCGTTGATCGGCAGTTGTTGAACCTCGCACCCCAGGACGAGCATCGATAACATTTCCATCTCGATCAACTAGAATATCAACTACAACTTTTCCAGCAGCTTGAATTCCTTTGGCAGGACTTGGTAAATCGACCGATTTACGACCAGCTAAACTGTATAAAACGCCTTTGCCATTGCCACCTTGACCAATATAATTGGGAGAATTTGCAACGCCATTGGGATTACCTTGATTCCCTACTCCACCAGCAATTCCTTGACTTCCATTTCCTGTTCCATGTCCAAAAGCTTTACCAGCACGAGCATTTATTTCATCTATTTTTCTTTGTTGTTCAGCTGCAACACGTTTTTGCTCGTCTTCTACTTTCTTTTGTTCTGCTTGAGCCTGCTTTATTGCTGCATCTGCTTTTTTCTTTTCAGCAATTGCAATATCCGCATCGTTATTAGCTTGAGTGGTAAGTATATTTTTATCTTGAATATCTGATGGCGCTTCAACTACATCTGCAGTTGAAGTGGTTTGTGTTATAGTTGGTTCTTGTTGTGTTTCTTCTGCAACAGGTGTTTCGCCAGTTAAAGCATTTGGTCCTGGTTCGACATCACCGAGACCTGTTTCACTGTCACCAAAATTTACCTCAACTCCCTCGGGTTCGGGAAATAAAGGTGGATTGGTAGCTAATGTAACGTACATTAACGCTCCAATTGCAATCGAATGAAATACTAGAGTTACTATTATTCCTTTAAGATGATTCGATGTTTCGCTTTTAACTGCCATTTTACTATTAAATAAGTCGTTATACCTTATTTGCTTCGCAATTTAAGTAAATATATAACTCCAGTTTTTAAAAGTTATTATCTATTTATTGACAAGAAAAAAAAATAGATGTTAGATGTTAGATGTTAGATGTTAGGTATTAGGTGTTAGGTGTAAAACAAAAAGGTTGCCTTCATTTTAATTAAGACAACCTTTAATTTAATAACTAATATCTAACACCTAATATCTATCTTTTATCATCGAAAACCAATAACTATTTTGTGTATAGTCTTCAATTACTATTGATGATTCTTTTACGACAAACGAACCCATAATACCAACTATTTCTTTTCGTAAGATTTGTAATGCATTTTCGATTAAATCGTTTCTAAAACCTTTATTGGCAGCATCAATAACTATTTGCATTGAAATAATTTTAGCAATTACTTGTCCTAAATCGGTTAATTTTCTTTGCGATATTGGAAGATTCAATTCAAAATCTAAAGCCGATTTAAGTGATGTTGTTGCTTTGTTTGTATCATTATTTGTAAGTAAATATTCGTACAAATTATTCTTACCAGCTTGTTTCATTAATTTTAAAACAGCTTCGGCAATTTGAATATAAAGTATATCGTTCGAACCTTCGAAAATCTGAAATGGACGACTATCTGCAATTCCTCGAGCACCAATATTTGAATATTTATAAGCTTTTGCACCAATTAATTGTACCAACGATTGTGCTGCATCTTGCATTAAATCGGTCGTAATTGTTTTGATTGAATTGGGAACTAATCCACTTGTATGTAAATCGAATTCTAATCCTCCATTTTCGGAACTATATAAACACATTGCAGATATTATTGTATAAGATGCTTGCAAACGCGCTAAACGAAACTGCACTTGATCGTATGAAGACAGACTTTTACCTCCAACAATTCTTTGATCACAATGTTCGATTGCTTCGTCCAACATTCTTTGTACAAAACCAAGTCCCATTGCTGGAAATTGCAAACGACTGCGATGTAACAAATCGAGTAATAGATTTACACCTGTTGTTTTGGGAACAAGTTTCTGAAGTTTTGGAATGTCTACATCAATAATATTGCGACCATAAGGAATTTGATGTAAGCCAAAATTATCGAAATATTCTTCGACAACAATTTGTTGATTTTGAACAGATCTATCGCAAACGAAAAAATCCATATCGCGTTTTAGGTTACCACTTTCGGTACGTTCGCGAGCTGTTAGAAGCCAGAAATTAGCCGAACCTGTTAATCCTGCCCAATGTTTTTTACCGTTTAAATGGTATGAATGTTCTTTTTCTACACAATAGGTTTGCATATTTAAAGCATCAGATCCAAAATCGGGTTCGGTAATCATTAAACCGCCCATTTCTTTATCCTTCAAAAAGCGACCAAATACAGCGTCTTTAACTTCGGGACGAGCATATTTTGCAACAGGTTGAATAAACAATGCTGAATTAATACCAAGTGTAAGCGATAATGGTAATGATTCGTAAGATGCTGCCGAAACCATTGCCATAATTTCATGCATTTTGCCTCCTCGACCACCGTTTTCTGCAGGAATACATACCGATAAAGGATTGTGTGGCATAAATTTACTAAATACTGTTGGAGGAACTCCACGAGGCAACGTTAAAATTTCGGAACCACCTTCGCCTCGATACATTTCACGCATTGTGACTTTAATATCGTCCATGAATTGTGAGAAAGGTTTGTGAGCTTTGCTTGCATCGGAAGAGTTTTCAGTATTTTTCGCCATAAGGAGTAATAATTATGCAGTATTTCCTGCGGTTTACTAGTTTAAATTACATTCTATTTTGTAATCTCTGACCGCTAGAATTAAAAATCCTTACAAAATGGATATTTAAGGAACTATTTAATCTGAATTACTTCATTATTTTATAAAGTCACAAAAAAATAGAGACATAATTACTACCTTGCGGCATGATTCAAAACAATTCTATTCGACTTAACAAATACATCAGCGAGAGTGGTTTATGTTCTCGACGCGAAGCTGATAGGTTTATTGAAAATGGCAATGTTCTTCTTAATGGGAAAAAAGCCAAAATTGGCGATCAAGTATTTCCTCGCGATAAAGTAATGGTTAATGGACAATTAATAGAATCGCAAGGAAAAAGCGAAACCATTCTTTTAGCATTTAACAAACCTGTAGGAATAACAAGTACAACCGAAACAAGTACGAAAGATAATATTATTGATTATGTAAATCATAGTCAAAGAATATTTCCAATAGGTCGTTTGGACAAAGATTCGCAAGGATTGATATTTTTAACCAACGATGGCGATATTGTAAACAAGATTCTTCGTGCAGGTAATAAACACGAAAAAGAATATTTGGTAACAGTCGACAAACCAATTACCGATTCTTTTATTGAAGGAATGTCGAATGGTGTTGATATTCTGGGAGAAACGACTAAAAAATGTAAGGTAACTAAAGAAACGCCATTTATATTTCGCATAATATTAATTCAAGGTTTGAATCGCCAAATTCGTAGAATGTGCGAAGTTTTTGGTTACGATGTTTTGAAGTTAGAACGCATTCGAATAATGAATATCAGCGTAAAAGGTATACCACTTGGCGAATGGCGAGAACTAGACAAACAAGAATTAGATAGTATTTTTCTTAAATTAGAAAAATCGAAATCGACAGATGGGAAATCTAATTCAAAAGCAAAAAGCGAGAAACCAGTTGCAAGTAAAAAGAAAAAGAATCCAGTAAAAGGAGCCAAACCTTTAAAAGGAAATAACGAAGATAAAAGGAAGAAATATAATCCAAATTTGAAATCGAAAGATTCGAGAAATGGAAAACCAGGAGACAGACGAAGTTCGGGTTCTCGAAGAAGGTAAAAAACCAAAAAGCTTTTGTACCTTTGCAAAAATTTTAAAGACCAAACGAAAGGTTTGGTAAATACTTACATCATACAATATTAAGAATGAAAAGAATTATAGATTATCGCAATCTATTTGGCGTTAAACACGATGTGCAACTAGCTGAACTTAAAACAAAATACCGTAATTTGATGAAAGACTACCATCCCGACAAAATTCAGGATGATGAAAGTCGTAAAGCTCAAGCCGAAGTTATTAGCAAAAAAATTATTGAAGGTTATCATTTCTTAGTAAGTATTTCGTCCGAAACACATGCTCAAAACCACGAAGAATACACCGAAATAACCAACAGTTCGATTATCGAAGATTTTGAATATAAAGGACAAACATTAAAAATAATTTTTCACGATAAAAGCTCTTACGAATATTTTGGAGTTCCTCGAAACGTCTATATTAAATTGGTAAATTCATCAACTCGCTCGCGCTTTGCAAGACGACATATCTACCATGAATATATTTATAGGAATATAAATAAAAGAATTACTTTATAATTTTTTAACCATATTATTTTAAACTATTTTAGCATAAATTCACATTTACGTTAACGAGAATATTTATGTAATTGGCAATAGAAATGGTATGCAATGTCTTTGCATATCCATTAAAAGGAAAACATTCAAATTTTCCTTTACAAAATCTTTATATTTCCCAAAAAACTCCTTATAAAAACCTTATACTTTCTGATGCACCTTTGTAAAAAAAGAAATGCAATGGAAAGTTTTTGGTTAATAGTAGAATTCTTTGTTGGAGTAATCCTGATTTTTGGGTTAGGATATTTAATTGCTTGGATATTAAAATTATAAAACAAAAAAACGGTTACAAATTTCTCTGTAACCGTTTTTAATTATTAACCCTTTATTTTTAATTTGCTTCAGTATCGATATTAACAATTTTTGTTTTACCATTAACTTCTATTGTAGCATTTGGATCGCAGCTATCGCCACCATTATAAGTAATCGTTTTTGTTTTTTTGTCGCTTACAAATGTTTCTGTACCTGATTTAAAGTATGGACATCCAGCAGCTTTTACAATATCAGTAAGTGTTGAAGTATATGCAACTCCTTTTCTATTTAAACCACTACCTGTACCGTTAATCGTGAATACATCATCTTCGAAGTTTAAAGGTGTAAGAAAACCAGCAGTCATAACTCGTGTTCTGGAGTAATCGGCAGTAATTGATTTCCCATTTTTCAAAGTTACTTTACCAGCAACCAGTTTAACATCCCATTGTGGATGTATTCCATCAACTTTCCCTTGGTATGTAATTGTTTTTGTTCCTTCGATTTTGCGTTCACCAACGGTATAGTTTTCGAACGTTATTGTTTTAACCCATTTCGTTTCGTCTGTTGAATCGCCAACTGTTGGATATGTTATAGTTACAAGAATACTACCTGTTCTTACTTTTCCACGACGATTAATTCCATTGTAGGTAATTTTTTTAACGATTTTACCTTTTTCTTTCGAAACGATTGTTACAACTGGTTTTACCGTTGAATCGCCAATTAAATCCGATTTTAAACCTGTTCCTATTGCTGCCGATACTTCTGTATCAACATCATCGTAAGCACTCGATGCGATTGAGTTGTCTTGAACTTCTGCAACATCAGCATCTGTAATTGATGAACTTGTAGTTGTATCATCTTTTTTACATGATGTAAACATTACATTTGCAGCTAGAAAGCTTGCTACCATAATTAAACCTAACTTTTTCATAATTCTACATTTTAAATTGTTTATATTCTTTTACTTTTTATTAGTTCTAAACTTAAGTTCTTTTGATACTAATAAAATTGAAAAAAGAAATACCCTACCAAATTTGAAAAAAACTTTTAAATATTTTCATTTATTTTCTAATAAAAAAACAAAACATTTAAAAGACTAAATTTCAACATAATATACTCCACACATTAAAACAAAAAAGCCTTTTACAAAATAAAGAATTTCATAAAAGGCTTTCTCAAAAACATTAATTATTACCAACTTCCACCAGCTCCACCTCCTCCGAAGCTTCCGCCTCCAAAGCCACCAAAACCACCTGATCCGGAAGAGAAACTGTCGTAATTACTATTTGAGCGTCCACCGCCCATGCCTCCCATCATCATCATTGCAGCGAAAAATGGTAGATTTGATCCCGATGAGCCAATTGTATTAGCACTTGGTGAACGTCTTGAACCAAGAAATACAAAAAGGAAAATTATTCCCAATACAATAAACAAAGCTATATAACTGCCTTCTTTTGCCTTTTTTTCGTAGGTTTTAAAAGAGTATTCCTTCTTTGCTAATGCCATTAATACAGTAACAGCTTTATCAACTCCAATATCGAATTGCTTTTGTTTAAAAGCAGGAATTACTTCATTCGAAACTATATGCTTTGCGGTTATATCAGGAATTACACCTTCGAGTCCAGTTCCAACTGCTATATAGGTTTTGCGTTCGCCATTACCACCAGTTGGTTTAATAAGAAATACAATACCATTATTTGTTTTAGCTTGACCAATTCCCCATTTACGCCCTACTTCTAAGGCATATTCTGCAGGTTCCATGTCATTTAAATCGGCAACAACCAAAACTAGAATTTGATTTGAAGTTGAATCGCTAAATCTTTCGAGTTTTTGTTCTAAGGAATTTTTAAAATCTTCGCTTAATATACCAACTTGGTCGACAACCAAACGCATTGGATTTGGACGTTCGGGAATTCCTGCCGTTTGAGCAAATAAACCAAGACAAAGGATATTTAAGAGAAATAGTACTGATAGCTTTTTCATTCTTTATTTTTTATGATTATTTACCAAAAGAAATATCGTCTGGCAATTCATTAACATCATTTTCTTGATGTGCGAAATGAGTTTTTAGCTGTTCGCCAGCTTTTAATATCCCTTGAATCAAACCTTGAGCATAATCTCCTGTTTTGAAATAAGAAATCATTAAATCTTTTGTGCTATCCCAAAAACCTGTAGGAACAACTTGATTTATTCCACTATCGCCAATGATTGCAAAAGTGCGAGTTTCTATTGCTAAATATATAAGCACTCCATTTCGAAGTTCCGTTTTATGCATTTCGAGTTTTGCAAATACTTGCGATGCACGATCAAGTACATCGTCTTTGCAAACAGATTCGATATGCACTCTTACTTCGCCCGAAGTATTATTTTCAGCCGTTTTTATAGCTTCGACAATCTGAGTTTTTTGAGCCTCAGTAAAGAAATCTACTGCTTTTGCCATTATATTAAAATTTAACTTCAGGAGCTTTATCTGCACCTGCAGCTGCTTGGAACGATTCTTTACGCGGAAATTCGCCATCAGAACCCATCATACCAATTGCCATTTTGCGAAAGAAACCACGAATATGAGTATTGTATCCCATTACAGTTTCGTTGTAATCTTTACGAGCTACAGCAATACGATTTTCTGTACCTTCTAATTGTGCTTGTAAATCTTGGAAGTTTTCTGTTGAACGAATTTGTGGATATGCTTCGAATGCAAGATTTATTGCAGTATTAATTTTCTTACCCATTAACTCAACATCTTGAGGTGTTTTTGCATTTACAATACCAGCACGAGCTTGCGTTACTTCGGTAAGAATACCACGTTCGTTAGCTGCTGCACCTTTAACTGTTGCAACTAATTGAGGTACTAAATCGGCACGACGTTGATATGTTGTAAGAACATCGCCCCACGACTTATTTACACCTTCTTGAAGCGTGATAGCGGTATTGTAAACTCCATTTGCCCATGAGAAAAAGATAACTACTACTAAAACAATTCCTCCAATAATACTAACTGGTAAAATCCATTTATTTTTCATTTTTTTACTTTTAAATATTTAATTACTGTTCTTTTTTACGTTGACGTACTAACGTCTTTTATATTTTAATTATTGCAGATTTAAAACTTTCTTTTGTGTATTAATTTCATCTACAAGTTTTTGTTGTTTGTTTTTGAGTGCTAGATCGACTATCATTTCCAAAATTCGAGTACTACGACCTTCGTTATCGGCATTTAGATTGCGGAAACGAGGTTCTACCGAAGTATAATATTCTAATTCGTCTATACATTGGACGGCATAACTTTTTAGTAATTCATTTCCTTTCTTAAAATCACCAGCTAAATAATACAATTGACCAGACTCGAATACCGAATAATCGTACTGAACTTTCTTATGTGGCAAAATATATTGACTCTTATCGAGTACTTTAACTGCAGAATCTTTTCTATTTTCGAGAATCAATGCGACTGCTAATTGATTAAACATCGGACGAACTCCAGCAATTCTAATCGTCCTAACGCTAAATTCATCGAGGTAAACGCCTTTATCAGGAAGTCCGCGCCATGTATATTTATTCATCAAATTATCGTACATAACTTTCGTATCGACATATTGATTGAGATTTGGATTATCGTTTTTAATAGGAACAAAGCGCGATGCAAATCCATCGTTACGCATATATGCTTTCAAGCCCATGGTTTCTTCGGCATCGTATGATGTATAATACAATGGTCTTGTCCAATCGTTATTATTAAGAATTGATAAAATTGCAAGTCCATTTTTCAAAACATAACCACCAGGTAATGTAAAGTTTATCGGACTTTCTATTCTTGCTGAATCTTTTGCACAAACAACTCCATGCGCTAATACTTGCTTTTTGTCGATTGGCATACTTAAATGTTTACCTGGAACATAATTGTAGAATTTGCCATCGCCATACTCTGCTTTAGCAGCAGGATCTTCGCTTAAAACAAAATCCATTACTTGACTCAATGGCATAACATCTTTGAATCCATCAGTAATTTCCAAATAGTCTCTTGTACCTTGCAAATATTTATCGCGAGTGAGCGAAATTGGCAACGGAGCAGATCCATAAGCACGACGTTTAACTTGGTCGATATACCAATCGGTATTGAATAATGGCAAACAAACAACACGAACATCAGTTCTTATTCCTTCGACTTCTTGTGCATACCAAAGTGGGAAAGTATCGTTATCGCCACTTGTAAACAGTAATGCATTTTTGTCGCAGGTTTCGAGATAATTTTTTGCAAAATCGTGAGCTAAATAGCGTCCCGAACGATCGTGGTCGTCCCAGTTTTCGATTGCCATTAAAACAGGAGAAATAGTGCTAAACGCGATAATCAAAGCTAATCGAACGTTTTCGTTTTTAAGTTTTTGAAGCATACTAAATAAACCAATAACTCCAATTCCAACCCATATTGCAAATGCATAGAATGAACCGGCATATGCATAATCGCGTTCGCGGGGCTGATAAGGTGTTTGATTTAAGTACACAACAATTGCCAATCCGGTAAAAAGAAAGAGCAACATTACAACCCAAAAATCGTGTTTTTTATGAATTGCCATAAACACCAAACCAACGATTCCTAAAATTAAGGGCAAGAAATAATATGCATTTCGCGAAGGTGTAGTTTTCTCCCAATCGGTAAGTTTATCTTGATTTCCTAAAAAGATTGCATCTAACGGTTTTATTCCACTTATCCAGTTCCCATTTGTTATTCCACCATGTCCTTGCGAATCGTTTTGACGACCAACAAAATTCCACATAAAATACCTAAAATACATTTGTCCTACTTGATATGTTATAAAAAACGTAAGATTTTCGCCAAATGTTGGTTTCGTTATTACTCGTGTATTTCCTCGTGGATCTGTGTATGAAATATCAGTTCCTTTTATCCCACCCCACTCTTTGTATGCTTCAATATGACTAGCATTTGGACTATACATACGAGGAAAAAATGTTGTAAAACGGCTATCGTAATTATATTCTATTGACTCATCGGTTACAGTATATTTTCCATTAACAGCAGCATAACTTTTATGACCAGGTGAATATGGATTCTGAGCATCTTGTGGAGAGTTGTAATATTGTCCAAAGAACAATGGACGATCGCCATATTGTTCGCGGTTTAGGTATGAAAGTAATCCAAATGGATTCTCGGGATTATTCTCGTCGAGTGGCGTATTAGATAGGGAACGAACAACAATCATTGCATATGAACTATAACCAATTACGAAAACGGCTATCAACATAGCAGCAATATTTACCATTTGAATCCTATATTTTGCCAAGAAATAAATTCCAACAGCAAGGCCCAATATTAAGACAACAGCTAGAATATTGGAACTCGACATAAATGGAATTCCAGTTAAAGTTGCTGCAAGGGTTAATAATACAGTATTTAAAATAGTTTTATTCTCTTTCATCGAGAAGTAAATACTGAAAACCAAGGTTATAAGTAATATTCCAAGATATATAAGCATTCCTGAATTATATGGCATTCCAACAGAATTAATAAAGAATAATTCGAACCACGATGCTACTTTTACCGAGCCTTGAATAATTCCATACATTGCAAAAGCCAAAATAGAAATTGATGCAATTGCCGAAATTATGACTCCATTTCTTGTTGGTTTGTATTTTCTAAAATAGATTACAAAAACAATAGCTGGTATAGCTAAAAGGTTCAAAAGATGGACTCCAATTGACATTCCCATAAGAATTCCGATAAGCACAATCCAACGATTCGATTGAGGTTCGTCGGCAACTTCTTCCCATTTTAAGATTGCCCAAAATACTGCTGCGGTAAATAACGAAGACATAGCATAAACCTCGCCTTCGACAGCCGAAAACCAAAAGGTATCGGAAAATGTGTAAACCATTGCGCCAATTATTCCACTAAATTGAATAAGAATGATAGAAATGGTTGACAATTCGCCCTTAACAAAGCATTTACGAGCAAAATGAGTAATTGTCCAAAACAAAAATAGAATGGTAAATGCACTTGCTAAAGCCGACATGGAGTTTATCATAATCGGAATCATTTCTTTATGAGTTCCGGCAAGAATTGCAAATAAACGCGAAATCATTAAAAACATTGGTGCTCCTGGGGGATGACCAACTTCTAATCCATTGGCACAAGCTATAAATTCGCCACAATCCCAAAGACTTGCACTCGGTTCAATAGTTAATAAATAGGTTATTGCAGCAATTACAAACATTGCCCAACCAGTTATATTATTTATTACTTTATAGTTTGATTTCATTTATATTGATTTTTGTTTATTATTTAAAATGTTGCCCAAAAATACACAAAGCTGTGGTTTCAATCACACATTTTCTAAAAAAAGGTTTAAATCTTTTAATATCATTAGAATATATGTGGGGTTTCATTCAAATTCAATGTCATAGTTAAAGCTTATTGTTACATTTACACGATAATTTTTACAAAAAACAGTTATCTTTAAACAGATTTTTAGGCTCTACCAATTATTTCTAGATTTATAAATTTCAATACATTATGAGGAAATTAATTATACTTATCTGTCTAGTATTTGCAAATAATATACTGTTTGCTCAAATAACAACAAAAATTGAAGCTGAGTCTGGAACATTAACAAATGGGGCAGCAAAAGTAACCGATGCAGCACGCTCGGGTGGAGCATATGTAGCTACCAATACTGGAGATATTTCGATTTCGGTTACATTGACTGCCGATACTTATTACGATATGTATGTTTACGTTGCAGCTCCTAATGGCGACAAAACACAGAATTTTGTTATCGATGGAAATTCATCAACATTTTCGTTGATAAATAATGCATCGTACATACGTTTAAAGGTTGCCACGTTTGTAAAATTGGCAACTGGCACACATACAATTAAAATAACTAATAACTGGGGATGGATTAATGTCGATTATATAGAAATGACATCCATCGATCCGGCAACTCGATTTAATACAACTGCTAGTTTAGTTACTCCTTCTCCAACAGCAGGAACAAACTGTGTTTATAGTTATTTAAAAACCAATTATGGTAATCACATTATTTCGGGTGTTATGACTTTAGATGTTTTAAACGGAAGTGCAGCATTACCACTCTATAGTCAGGCGGAAGTTAAATTCTTGTACGATCAAACAGGCAAATATCCAGCCTTGGTTGGTTTCGATTTTATGCATGCAACAGGTCTAAATACCGATCAACAATGGTATAAAGATTATACAAATGCGACAATTACCATGGCAACCGAATTATGGAATAAAGGTGGAATACCTGAGTTTACATGGCATTGGAAAGATCCTACAAAAAACGATGCTAGCTTTTATGCAAATGGGTCTACACCTACAAGTTTCAAGTTATCGTCGGCATTTACATCAACAGCATGTACAACTTGGAATACTGCATCGACAGCATACAAAGCTATTGTAACAGATATTGATATTATTGCAGGATATTTAAAACAACTACAAACAAATGGTGTAACCGTAATGTGGAGACCATTGCACGAAGCAGCAGGAGGTTGGTTTTGGTGGGGAGCAAGTGGTTCGACCGCATGTAAAAATCTCTATCAATTAGAATTCGATCGACTTGTAAACTATCATGGGCTTAAAAATCTTATTTGGATTTGGACTTACGAACCTTCGGAAGATGGTACTTGGTATCCTGGCGATTCTTACGTCGACATAGTAGGTCGCGATATCTATAAAGATGGTGACCATACATCTCAAATATTGGAATTCAACAACATCAATGCTTTACATAATACTAAAATTGTTACCCTATCGGAATGTGGATCGTTTCCTGCAGTTACAAATATAACAAACGATGGTGCAGCTTGGTCTTGGTTTATGCCTTGGTATGGTAATTACACAACAAATGCAACCTATAATACGGTAGCACTTTGGAAAGAAATTATGACAAGTAGTTATGGTATAACATTGGACGAAATGCCTGGTTGGGCAAACTATTGTGTAGCAAATGCGGCACCAACAGTTTCGATAACTTTACCAGCAAACAATGCTACGTTTACGACTCCTGCAACAGTAACTATAAACGCCACAGCTGCCGATGCCGATGGAACGGTAAGCAAAGTTGACTTTTACAATGGTTCAACATTGCTTGGAAGCGATGCAACATCGCCTTACTCGTATTCGTGGACAGGCGTTGCCGCTGGTACAGATACCATTAAAGCTATTGCCACCGATAATAAAGGAGCAACGACAACTTCATCATTAATAATAATTACAATAAAGAAAACGCAAACTATTGCTTTGGTAGCAGGTTGGAATCTTATTTCGTTTAATGTTCAACCAACCGACTCGACCGTTGCAACCATTTTCTCAGGGCTTGGAACAAACCTACAAACCGTAAAAACTGCTGATGCATTTTATGCTCCATCGCAAACTGCCGTTTACAACAGCTTAGTTAAAATAAAACGAGGAGATGCTTATTTGGTAAAAGTTACATCTGCTCAATCGCTTTCGGTTACAGGAACTATGCTAAAAACAAATGCCTATGCATTAAAAACGGGTTGGAATATGGTTGGATTTCCGCAACAAGCATCACTCAGCATCGCAACAGCAACAACCGGAATTACGAGCCTCTTTGTTTCTACCAAAAACTTCGATGGTTTTTATATTAAAGGAGGAACTGCCAACAGCCTTACAAACTTCGATCCTGGGAAAGGGTACTTTTTAAAGGTAAGTGGGGTGGCTAGTATAAGTTGGTAAGAAACGTTAAAGCTCCCGCAAGTGTTACGAAGTACACTTGTGGGTTAAATAGTAAGTCAACAAAATAGTATTGTGTTTTCTGCAAAGTTTTTAACTTTGCTTACAGAACGAAAAACAATGAGTACATCCTATAAATTTTCAAATCCAAGAGGAATCTATTTCATTACATTTACTACAGTCAACTGGATTGATGTATTTACTCGACCAATTTATAAAAATATTTTAATCGATAGTTTAAATTACTGTAGGAAAGAAAAAGGACTAGAAATATTTGCTTATGTAATAATGACAAACCATATTCATTTAATCGCTAGAGCAAAAGAAGGGTTTGAGCTATCTTCTATTATGAGAGATTTTAAGAAGTTCACAAGTAAACAAATATTGAATGCCATAGTCAAAAATCTACAAGAAAGCAGAAAAGAATGGATGCTTTGGCTATTCAAACGAGCAGGTCAATATAATAGTAACAATACTAATTTTCAGTTTTGGCAACAAGATAATCATCCTATTGAACTATTTAAAACAGAAACGTTTCATCAAAAATTGGATTATATTCACAATAACCCAGTAGAAGAAGGTTTTGTTATAAATCCAGTTGATTATAAATACAGTAGTGCAAGAAATTTTGCAGGATTAGATGCTGTTATTCTAATCGACAAAATATAATTTTAAGCTCTCGAAGAAAAGTTAAAAACTTTTCGGGGAAACGATTCTGACAAATAATTGATGTATAAAAACCACAAGTGTACTTCGTAACACTTGCGGGAGCGGTAAATAAAATTAAAGAAGATGGTAAAAATCTAAAATTAAATCTTCAAGTACCTTCAGAAGAGAAAATATATCATAAAAAGTAAAATCCCTTGCTACCGCAGTAGCGAAGGTTTATTTATACAACTATAAACATTGAAGAATTGTATATTTTGGTTTATTTCTATATTGGAGTAAATTATAAGACTTTATTGGATATTTTTTAGTTGCTACATGCCAACCATTTTTTATAGAATGTTTACGAGCGAACTCTCCGGCAAAAGCAGGTAAAATAGAGTAAAAACAAAATCCTTCACCCAAAATTGGGATTATTGATAATGAAATATTTTCGGTATCGAATGACCATGTATTTCCAAAAAGTAAGCCCGTAACGACAGACCCAACTGCTACAATGCCAATATATCGCAATAAACTTCTATTAGCACGACTAAAACGTACAATATCTTTGATTGGAATAATAACGTTTTCGTTTTTTAGATATTGATAAATTGTAATCGAACTGTCTGAAATTTCAAATATTTCTCCTTTAATTTTTATTGGCTTTTGCTGACATAACTTTGTATAAAGCAAACAAATCTTATTATGTTTTTTATATGTAAAACATTGATGATCTTTTGTAGCTTGCAATACGTAAAGAGAATCTTGAGCTGTTACAAACTTTGTAACTAAAACTAGAAATAAAAATACAAGTAATTTTATAAAAGACATTTGCGGTATTATATACTTGCGATTTAAATAAATTGGCTAACAAATATAGTATTTTAAAAAGACAAAAACCGACAGAATCCAAAATTTGACATATCGTAGAGACAGGTCTGAGACCTGTCTCTACGCCGAACCAATATGCAACCATCAATTTCTATCTCGTACCCTCGACATTGAACCCAAAACCCTCGACGTTGAGGGTAATTTATACAACGTCGAGGGTAAAAGCGAGGACGTTGTCGTTTTTTTACACAACATTGTATATTATACCGACAACTTAGTGTAAAATACCGACAACGTCGAGGGTTCGAAGGAGAAAGTCGAGGGTAAAAGGGAGAAAGTCGAGGGTAAAAGGGAGAAAGTTGTCGGTTTTTTACTCTATTTCAAGCTAAATACCGACGATATATACATTTAGACGCGATAAATCGCGTCTCTACAATAGGCATCTTATAAATAATAAAAAAAGAGACAAGCTAATTACTTGTCTCTTCTCTATATTTTTTGTTAAAATATTATCGAATTATGGTTTTATCTCTTTCAGGACCAACAGAAATAATTGTGATTTTAACGCCTGTTTCTTTTTCGATATACTCAACATATTCTTTAAATTCTATAGGGAGTTCGCTAAATGTCGATGCATTTGAAATATCACATTTCCAACCTTTAAAATCGCGGTAAATTGGTTCTACATGTTGGTCGTTAAATGGAATATAGTCGATTTCTTGTCCTTCGCTTTTGTAGCTGGTACAAACTTTTATAGTATCTAATTCGCACAGAACATCCGATTTCATCATAATTAAATCGGTAACTCCGTTCAACATTATAGCATATTTTAATGCTGGCATATCTAACCATCCACAACGACGAGGACGACCTGTTGTTGAACCATATTCGCGACCTATATCGCGCATGCTTTGTCCAACTGCGTCGAACAATTCTGTTGGAAACGGTCCGCTACCAACGCGAGTGCAATAAGCTTTGAAGATTCCGAATACTTTTCCAATTTTATTTGGAGCAACACCAAGTCCTGTACAAGCACCAGCAGTTATTGTATTTGAAGATGTAACGAAAGGATATGAACCAAATTCTATATCTAAAAGCGTTCCTTGCGCACCTTCGGCAAGTATCGAATGGTTTTCTTTTATATGTTGATTAATTACAAATTCCGAATCGATTGTTTCGAACGATTTTATTAATTCGATTCCTTCGAACCAAAGTTTTTCGTATGCATCGATGTCAAAATCATACTCATACGATTTTAAAATATCTAAATGTGTTTGTTTTAATTTGTTGTATTTCTTTTCGAAATCGTGTTTAATATCGCCAATTCTTAAGCCAACGCGAGCAATTTTGTCGGTATATGTTGGTCCGATACCTTTTTTTGTTGAACCAATTTTATTGTCGCCTTTTGCCGTTTCGTAAGCATGATCGAGAGCGATATGCGTAGGAACAATTAAATGCGCACGATTCGATATTTGCAATTTCTTGCGAATATCAATACCTAAAGCTTCGATTTTTTCGATTTCGGTTTTAAAAATCTTCGGATCGATTACAACACCATTTCCAATAATGTTTATTGCATTTTCGCGAAATATTCCCGATGGAATGGTATGCAACACATGTTGTGTATCATTGAATTTCAATGTATGACCAGCATTTGGGCCACCTTGAAAACGAGCAATTACATTATAGTTTGGGGTTAAAACATCTACGATTTTCCCTTTACCTTCATCTCCCCATTGGAGCCCTAAAAGAACGTCAACTTTCATTCAGTCAATTATTTAAATATTAAGCCTTGCATTTTTCGCAAAGACCGTAAAAGTACAAAGAATGTTTAATAATTGTAAATTTTTGCGAATTTTCTATTGAACATTTTATCAAATGAATTCTTGGATCGCAAAACTCCAATACGGTATTGCATTTCGTGCAAATTAAATGACCATGTTGTGTGTTATGATATGCCTTTTCGAAAAAAGAAGAGGTCGTTTCGAAACTATGTTTTATTACCAATTCGGCTTTTAAAAGCAATTCCATGGTATTGTATAACGTTGCTCGACTTACACGATACTTCTTGGCTTTCATTGCATTATACAAATCTTCGATATCGAAATGGCCTGGACGAAAATAAATTTCCTCAAGAATTGCAAAACGTTCGGGTGTTTTGCGATGTTCGTATTTCTCGAGATATTTTAAGAAAATATCTTTTACGACATCATATTCTTGTTGACTTGATGTATTCATTTTAGTCTTTTAATAAATCTTCATAAGCTTTAACTCCTTCCTCGAATAAATGCATTGCATCGAAAAGTTTGCCTTTTATTTTTCCGCCTGCAGCATTAAAATGTCCACCACCATTGAAATATTCGGAAGCAAATTTATTCGCAGGAAATGCTCCTTTAGATCGTAAAGATACTTTTATCAAATCGGGAGTTTCGGTAAAAAATGCACAGAATTTTATTCCTTTAATCGAAAGTGGAATATTTACAAAACCTTCGGAATCGCCTGGACGATATCCAAAATATTTTTGCTGTCCTTCGGTAATAAACATATATGCTGTATTCGATTGATAAAGCACACGTAAATTCTTACTTAAAATATCACCCAATAAACGAATTCGACCTTCTGGATAATTATTCAAAACAGCATCGTGAATTTCTGTTTTGTTAATCCCACAAGTTAATAAATCGGCTACAGCATAATAGGTATCGGGATTCGAAGAGTTGTGACTCATTCCACCAGTATCGGTTAAGATGCCTGTATACAATGATTCGGCAACTGTTTTGGTTATAAATTCACGGTAACCTAATTGACACATTGTCCAATAACTAATTTCTGA
>Ga0302296_1001042_pt1 | contig 21059 bp, 19 predicted proteins | sample III_Fen_N3_1_FD_194546 | JGI IMG/M metagenome (GOLD analysis project Ga0302296, IMG submission 194546) | Peat permafrost microbial communities from Stordalen Mire near Abisko, Sweden - III_Fen_N3_1 | ecosystem: Environmental > Terrestrial > Soil > Wetlands > Permafrost | place: Sweden: Abisko...
CATCAATTCGATATTGTTATTTCATCTCTCGAATTGTTTTATCCATTAATTAATACAATGTGGATTAAATGTATTGAAAATGAAGGTTATGAAATGTTTAAAGATAGCGTTAAGTCATTTAATGAAGGTTTTAAGTTTCATACCATCGGTGGTGCTTCATTAAATAAAATGGTAACCGATGCAAAATTGTATTTAGACAATGAAACACTTCATAAGTTTTATCAATTTGGAAAATCAGAAATTGCTATTCGCAAATCGCATTTAAAGGATATAATATCAACATTTAATGCTGTCTCAGAGAAAGATTCTTTTCTTTTGGAGCAATTATTTTTTGAAAATTGTAATGTTTTCTTGTTTGGTTTTCCACAAGTTAGTATTGCAAAAAACAAATATTTTCCAGCTGATTTAATAAAAGGAATAGAGTTGTATTTTGAAAATTTTGAAAAGGAATTTGACTCAGTTGCTTTTTCATTTAATCCAGTTTCACATCATCATTTCGATTCTAAAAATAATAATACAATTAAAACACTGGTTAAACCTATCTTTAAACCCGAATCAATCGAAACCATATATCAATTCTTGAAAGATTTCTTTGCCGTTGAACATCAAGCCGATTTTAAAAATCTTTTGGAAACAGGAACTGATTGTAATGAAAAAATGGTGTTTTTAGATAATGGGAATCGTTTAGCCGATTCTTTTAAACTTTTAATCAAAAATGATATTATTACGGGTTGCAATCAGAAGGAACTTGAAAATTGGGTTAGTAACAATTTTAGTTATAAATATCGTGGTAAGGTTAAAGATTATTCTTTAAGATATTTGAATGATATAATTTCAACAGATAAAGACAAGTGTCAAAAACCTATTTTGAACATTAAAAGTGGAATAGTCATAAAAGCATAAATATTTTATACGGGTTTCTTACGGGTTATAGATTACCGTATTGTAACCCTACTAAACACCGCCCTAATATCGCATCATTATTCACAATTAATAATGTAAGCGATGAACGATATCACATTTAATGAACTACCAAACGCCTTTTGCCAGCTTTATAAAAAGATGGAAAATATCGAAAGGCTATTGCTTGAAAAAAGTAATGAATCCAACCAAGAAGCTGATCAGCTTTTAACCATTAAGCAAGCCGCTGATCTTCTTAATTTATCTGTGCCAACTATATACGGTTTAACACAGCGTGCTGCAATTCCAGTTTGTAAGCAAGGCAAACGCTTGTATTTTTCTAAACTTGAACTATTGAATTGGATTAAGTTGGGACGTAAAAAAACTTTTGCTGAAATAGCTAAAGAAGCCAGTAATTATATACATAAAAATAGGTAGTGTTATGGATGAACTTAAACAATCCTTGCAAACACTATCAATCGATTTGCAAGAAATCAAAACCAGTTTGCAGTTGCTAACAGAAAATCAATCAAAAGATTTACAAAAAGAATGGTTTGACGGGCAGGATGTAATGCTTGCTCTTAAAATCAGTTCTCGCACACTCCAGACAATGCGAAACAATGGTTTGTTACCATATTCGCAAGTACGAGGAAAATTCTATTACAAGGTTTCTGACCTGGAAGGATTATTGAAAAGCAACTATTCCAAAATCAAATAACAGCAATAAATGGTAATTACTGAAGAGGCCATTTTGCATAAAACGCATTATGGATTAAATATCTATGCCCATATATTACGGAAATTCTATCCTAGTGATGTTGTTTTATCGTTATCGGGTAGGGAATGTAAACCAACACGCAATCCCTTTAACGATGGCTCTGAAACACTTTTATTAAAGAATCCTGATACACTATTTGTTTATTCCGATAGTGCCAACCCTGATTTCAAAGGCAATCCTTTCGATTTTGCAACACAGTACTACAAGCTCACGGGAATTGAATTATTGAAAAAGCTAAATGAAGAAATGCATTTACGAATTGATGAAGGAAATAATTTTTACAAAAATAGAAATCAAAGTTTTGTAACGCAAAACGCAAATACTCCAAAATTCAGTTTCTATAAGCGACCAATTTCAAACATTGTACCCTTTAAAAATGTTGATATACTTGAAATGTATGAACTTATAAAAGCCGATTCATACAATGCCAATACGCAAACATTGCAAAGCATTAGCAATAAATTGGAAGCGAGATATTTTAAATCGCAAAACTTCGATTACGTTACAATTTCAGGAACATTCACAAAACGAAACGACAACAGTTTAATAAAACATTCCGGACTAATTACAATCGATTTCGACCATTTAGATAATTGCAATAAATTAAAAGAAAAGCTTTTGAATGATGATTATTTCGAAACTGAATTACTTTTCACAAGTCCATCAGGCGATGGATTAAAATGGATTATACCAATTGAAATTGCCGAAGAATCACATCTAATGTTTTTCAAAGGAATTGAAAATTACATTAAGAAAACATACAAATTAGAAATAGACAAGTCGGGCAAAGATATTTCCCGAGCTTGTTTTCTACCTCACGATGCCAACATCTACATAAACCCGAAATATTTAATTGCATGAAGAAGAAATTCAAACCAAAGGAATGGCTCAGTACAGATGTTGCGGGCAACGTCTCGCATTCTAATACTCCCATTTCCTCAAAATCCTCAGTTTCCTTACAATCCTCAATATCCTCAACTACTGCCGATGCTGTTGAAATAATAAAACGAATAGAAACAAAACAACTTGATATTACAACTACATACACCGATTGGCGAGATATTGGCTTTGCCTTTGCTTCTGAATTTGGTGAACAAGGACGAAACTATTTTCATCAAATAAGTCGTTTTTACTCCGACTATTCAAGTTCTGAATGCGATAAACAATTCGACAAATGTCTAAAATCAAATAAATCGGGAATCACCATAAAGACATTCTTTCAAAAAGCGAAAGAAGCCGGAATAAATATCGCGACACAAGCCAAAGTATCAAATGGAAACAATGATGTTTTGCCAACAATACCACAATCTGTTTATGATACTTTGCCTGTTTTTCTGAAAGACATTTGTTCCGTTACCAATACAAATCACGAAAAGGATATTTTATTGCTTGGTTCAATAGTAACACTTAGTAGTGTTGTTCCAAATGTTTTTGGTGTTTACGATAATCGTAAAGTATTCTCTAATTTGTTTTTGTTTATAACAGCTCAAGCATCAGCAGGTAAAGGAATGCTCAACTTCTGTTCACGTTTAGTAAATCCGATAAATCAACAACTACGTGACGAAAGTTTGCTTTTGAAAATACAATATGAACGAGACTGTAAAGAATTTAAAAAGAGTAAAAACGATACTATTGACAAACCCAAACGTCCGCCCGAATTAATGTTATTTATTCCAGCAAATAATAGTGCATCAGGAATGTTGCAATTGTTGCACGATAACAATTGTAGAGGTTTAATATTCGAAACCGAAGGTGATACCTTGGCTTATGCTTTTAAAAGCGATTACGGCAATTATTCCGATGCATTACGAAAAGCTTTTCATCACGAAGCTATTCGCTTTTACCGTAAAACAGACCGTGAATTTATTGAATTACAAAACCCTCAATTATCAACAGTATTATCGGGAACTCCCAAACAAGTCATAAATCTTATTCCTGATGCTGAAAATGGACTCTTTTCTCGTTTTATGTTCTATTGCTTAGAAATGAAATCGGGTTGGAAAAATGTATTTGAACGAAAATCAGGAAATAGCTTTGACGAACATTTCGATAAACTAGGTTTGCAATATTATGAACTCTTTAAATCCTTAAAAAGCTCAATAAATATCGAATTTACTTTAGCCCCAAACCAACAAGACCAATTTCACAAAATCTTTACTCATTGGCACGAAACGTATGAAACAATGTTGGGAACAGAATATAATGCAACAGTTCGCCGTTTGGGTTTAATCTCATTTCGTTTGGCTATGGTGTTTTCAATTTTGCGTATTTTTGAAACTAGCGATATTTCAAATAGAATTGTTTGTACAGATGTTGATTTTGAAAATGCTATTGCAATTACCGAATTACTTCTTTCACATACACAAAAAGTATTTTCCAAACTTCCTTTAACGATTACACCACAAAAACGAGAAAATAGGGAAGAACGATTTTTTAATGCTTTGCCCAATACCTTTTCACGCAAAGATTATGTTGGAATCGCCGAAAAACAAGGAATACCAGATAAAACAGCTCAGAATTATATCGCTAAATTCATAGATAAAAAGTTGATTCATCGTGATAAACAAGATTTTTATTCAAAAACGGTAACATGAGGAAGTTAAGGATTTAAAGGATATGAAGGATTTCCCGTGATATTTTCTTGAAAATTCCCTTTGTTGCTATATCTAAAATTGTATATTTGATTCACTAAATAAAATGAATAGGATTTACGATTCAAATACCGTATAATTATTGACTTTAATGACCAATACTATTAATCAAAACCCAGAACAGATTGCGCGTGATAGAATCGACCAAATGTTGATTGCTGCCAACTGGGTTGTGCAGTCTAAAAAGAAAGTCGATTTATCTGTTAGTATTGGAATTGCTGTCCGTGAATATCAAACAGATATTGGTCCTGCTGATTACGTATTGTTTGTTGATAGAAAACCAGTTGGAATTATTGAAGCAAAACGCGAAGATGAAGGACATCGATTAACCGTTGTTGAGGAACAATCTTCTGATTATGCAAATGCAAAACTGAAATATCTAAACAACGATCCATTGCCTTTTGTATATGAAAGTACTGGAATAATTACTCGTTTCACCGATTTTAGAGACCCTAAACCGAGAGGTAGAAATGTATTTAGTTTTCATAAACCAAATACAATTGCCCAATGGTTAAAAATAGGAAAAAGCTTAAGAGCAAGATTATTTAACATACCAAAATTAGACCCTGCTGGACTTCGACCAGCTCAAATAATTGCCATTGAAAACTTAGAAAATTCTTTTAAAAAGAATCGCCCCAAAGCGTTGATTCAAATGGCAACAGGTTCAGGTAAAACCTTTACTGCTGCTACTTTTGTTTATCGTCTTTTAAAGCATACCGAAGCAAAACGAGTTTTGTTTTTGGTCGACACTAAAAATTTGGGCGAACAAGCTGAACAAGAATTTATGACATTTCAGCCTAATGATATAAATAGAAAATTTACTGAATTATATAACATTCAACGATTATCATCAAGTTATATTTCGAGTGATAGTCATGTTTGTATTTCAACGGTTCAACGTTTATATTCTATTCTTAAAGGCGAAGAATTGGACGAAAGTGTTGAATTGGATAATCCAAACGAAAGTTCATGGCTACAACAGCAATTGAATAAAAAACAAGCTATTCCAATTGAATATTCTTCAAAAGTTCCCATCGAACAATTTGACTTTATCGTAATTGATGAATGCCATCGTTCTATTTATAATTTATGGAAGCAAGTTTTGGATTATTTCGATGCTTTTCAAATTGGATTAACGGCAACACCCGATAAACGGACATTCGGCTATTTTAACGAAAATTTGGTAAGTCAATATTCTTACGAAGAATCATTGACAGATAATGTAAATGTGCCTTATGAGGTATATACTATAGAAACCGAGATTTCTAAAAATGGCGAAACAATTAAAGCAGGTTGGTTTGTCGATAGACGCGATAAATTGACCCGTCAAAAACGTTGGCAACAAGAAGATGAAGACACAGAATATACTCGTAACGATTTAGATAAAAAGGTTGTTAATCCTAGTCAAATACGTAATATTATTCGCGAATTTAGACGAGCGTTAAAACAAGAAATCTTTCCAAAACGTTTCGATGAAAATGGCGAATACGAAGTTCCCAAAACACTTGTTTTTGCAAAAACAGATAGTCATGCCGATGATATTATTAGAATCATTCGCGAAGAATTTGACGAGGGAAATGATTTTTGCAAAAAGGTAACATATAAAATTGACGAAGACCCAAAATCGCTTTTAAACCGCTTCCGAAATTCTTATTATCCAAGAATTGCTGTTACTGTTGATATGATAGCAACAGGAACAGATGTAAAAGCCTTAGAAGTATTGCTTTTTATGCGTGATGTGAAAAGTGTCAACTATTTCGAACAAATGAAAGGTCGGGGAACTCGAACCATTAATAGCGATACATTCCAATTAGTTACAAAAACAGCTAACGATAAAACACACTTTGTGATTGTTGACGCTGTTGGTGCAACGAAATCGAAGAAAACCGATAGTCGTCCTTTAGAACGGAAACCAACAGTCGATTTAAAAGACTTATTAGGTGCCATTACCATGGGCGTTGAAGAAGAAGACTTGTTTCTTTCGTTAGCAAATCGTTTAATGCGTTTAGAAAAACAAATTAACGAAAATGAAAAACTCCAATTGTTGGAATATTCAGGTGGTAAAAACCTTAAACAAATTATAAAAGAATTGTTAGGTGCTTTCGATGCTGATGTAATTGAGAAAAGAGCACAAGACAAAATCGAAAATACTCCTATTCCTAATCGTACACCTGCTCAATTTGAAGAAGCAAAAAATGAATCTCAAAAAGAATTGATTTTACAGGCTTCAAGTACATTTAATGGTCAACTAAATAATTATATTGATAATGTTCGTAAAGAACATGAGCAAATAATTGATAGTGTAAATATCGATAAGATTTTAAAATCGGAATGGGACACGTCTTCTGTTGATAAAGCCAAAGAAATAGTAAACGATTTTACCGAATATCTAGCATTACATAAAGACGAGATTAAAGCCTTAAGTATTTTCTACAATCAACCATACAACCGCCGAAACATTACTTTTAGAATGATAAAAGAAGTAATGGAAAAGTTGAAATTAGAAAAACCGTTACTTGCTCCCGATTATGTTTGGAATGCTTTTGCAGCTATTGAAGACGTAAAAAGTAAACAACCTAAAGATGAACTCACCGCTTTGGTTTCCTTAATTCGCCGTGCTTGTGGTATCGATAAAGAATTGAATGCCTTTGATACTACCATTGAAGCTAATTTTAATAAATGGATATTTAAACAGCATACAGGACAACACAATCGTTTTACCCAACAACAACTCGACTGGTTGCGAATGATTAAAGATCATGTTGTTAGTAGTTACCATATCGAAGTTGATGATTTAGATTATACACCCTTTGATTCTCTTGGAGGACGTGGTAAAATGCACAAATTATTTGGGAACCAAATGGTTGAAATTATTAATGAACTTAACGAGGTATTAGCTGCATAATGGAAATAGAGAAGTTAAAGAATTATATAGAGGTAATAAATTCGTCTAAATCTATTAGATTACTTAATCATAGAACAAAAATTAAAGAACAAGAATGGTTTTTCTGTTTTGATGGTAATATCCCAAAACATTGGCTTGAAGTTAATTTTATGGATGTTACTTGGTTAATAACTTGCGGTGTAGCAAAAAAACCACATTATATTAATGAAGGAATTCCTTTTTTATCAGCACAAAATACAAGACCTTTTAAAACTAATCTAGATAAAATAAAATTTATTTCAGAAAATTCATTTAAAAAACTGACTGTTGGGGGTAAACCAGAAAAGAATGATATATTATACACTAGAGTTGGTAATTGTGGTGAAGCTGCAAGTATACCTTATGAATTTGATTTTGGTGTTTATGTCAGTTTAACATTAATAAAGCCAATTCATGAGTTAATATATCACAAATTTCTTGTTGCATTTCTAAATAGTAATTTCGGTAAAATACAAGCAAATGTTGGTGCTATAGGCATAGGCTTAAAAAATTTAAATGTTGATAATGTTCGGAAATATAAAATCCCATTACCTCCGATGTATGAACAACGAGCCATTGTAACCAAAATCGAAAACCTGTTTGCCTCCCTAGATAAAGGCATTGCCGACCTCGAAAAAGCACAGGAACAATTAAAGTTATATAGACAAGCTGTTTTGTCTTTAGCTGTAACTTCATCAAAAAAGGAACCTATTTCAGAACTTGTATCTAATTTAAGTCAGGGTTGGAGTCCCAAATGTTTAAATGAACATTCAAAAAATAACGAAGAATGGGCAGTTATCAAAACAACTGCAATTCAAGGTTTGGAATTTATTGATAATGAAAATAAAATTTTGCCAATTAAGTTAGAACCTAGAAAACAGCATGAAATAATGGTTGGTGATATTCTTATCACTCGTGCTGGTCCAAGAATTAGGGTTGGTATTTGTTGTTTAGTAAGAAAGACAAGACCAAAGCTTATTAATTGTGATAAAGTATATCGACTAAATGTAAATATAGCAAAGGTATTACCTGATTTTTTTGAGTATACGCTAAATGCACCAGAACATCTTAGACTAATAGAGAAAATTAAATCGGGCAGTAGTGATAGTGGTTTAAATTTAACGCAAGATAGATTTCTTAATATTGAAATCCCTTTGCCAACTATAGATGAACAAAAGTTAATTATAAAAGAAATTGAAAGTCGTATTTCTGTTTGCGACAAAGTGGAGCAAAGTCTAATCGAGAGTTTGGATAAATCGAAAGCCCTTCGCCAAAGCATTCTAAAGCAAGCTTTTGAGGGAAAACTTTTAAGTGAAGCCGAAATAGCACAATGCAAAAAGGCAACTGATTATGAGCCGGCTAGTGTGTTATTGGAAAGAATTAGAAAAGAGAAAAAGTAATGAAAATATTCTTAAATTCATTTGCTCCATTATGTATTACCCCACAAGGGATTACAGCTGCAGCAACATATAGTTTACCGCTCTTTATAGATGGTTCTTGTCGTCGAGAACCTGATTTTCAGAATCCTAATCCAGCAATTACCCAATTATGTAGACCTTTAAAATTAGTTCCTAGATTATCTATTGGTGATTTAGTCATTTATATAACTAAACTTGGACGATATGGTACAAAACTACCACATTGGAAGTTTATTGGAATATTAGAAGTTATAGATATTCAACCTGATCATAATACAGCTTCACTTTTTTATACAAGTAAAAGCTTGCCTATTTCTCAAAATTTAATGTGTCCACTAACTATTCCCTTCCCCTTTAATATGACTCATGGACTTTGTGGTTTTAAGCCCAATGGTTTATCTCATAGTAGAATCATTACATTATGGAATAATGGATATCAGGGAAGAGCAAATGATTATCCTCAAGTTGCAATTACTCGTACATGGGAGAAACAGTTATTTCTTGTTAATCCACCTATAATAACTCGTGAAATGATGGTTAGAATATTTAAAAGAATACCAGTGACTCAAAATCCTCCTTATGTTACAGATGAAGAATGGGCGAAATTTAAACATGAAATGAAAATATAATATGTCAGACTCAGCAATAATATCAAAAATATGGAATCTAGCCAACGTACTTCGTGACGATGGTGTAGGTTATGGCGATTATTTGGAACAAATAACCTATTTGTTGTTCCTTAAAATGGCAGATGAACTTAATAAGCCACCATACAATAAAAACCTTGTATTTCCTAAAATAAAAGATGTTGACGGAAAAGAAATTGAAAATGGTGAACTATGTAATTGGTCAAATTTATCGGGTAAACGTGGTGCTGAATTAGAATCGTTCTATTCACAGTTGCTTCGCAGTTTGAGTACCGAAAAAGGTATGCTTGGTCAAATTTTCACTAAAAGTCAAAATAAAATACAAGACCCTGCCAAATTACTGAAAGTAATCAACATGATTGACCAAGAACAATGGTCACTGATGGGAGCTGACATAAAAGGCAAAATTTATGAAGGTCTTTTGGAAAAGAACGCCGAAGATACAAAGAGCGGTGCTGGGCAATATTTTACACCTCGTGCATTAATTAAAACAATGGTTGCTTGTGTACAACCTAAACCATCGAAAACAATTTCCGATCCAGCTTGTGGTACAGGTGGTTTCTTTTTAGCAGCTTACGATTGGATTATTGCAAACAATCAACTTGACCGTGACGAGAAAGAATTCTTGAAAAACAAAACCTTTCACGGTAACGAAATTGTTGCCAATACACGCCGCATGTGTCTTATGAATATGTATTTGCACAACATCGGTGAAATTGACGGCGAAAGTTTTTTATCGCCAAACGATGCCCTTATTTCAGATGATGGTAAACGTTTCGATTATGTACTTGCTAATCCACCATTCGGTAAAAAAAGTAGCATGACTATTACCAACGAAGAAGGAGAGCAGGAGAAAGAAGATTTGAGTTACAATCGTCAGGATTTTTGGGAAACAACCTCAAACAAACAACTTAACTTTTTGCAACACATAAAAACACAATTAAAAGTTACAGGACAAGCAGCAGTTGTATTGCCCGATAATATTTTATTTGAAGGTGGTGCCGGTGAAGAAGTTCGAAAACAACTAATGAAAACAACAGATTTGCATACAATTTTACGTTTACCTACAGGTGTTTTTTATGCTCAAGGCGTAAAAGCAAATGTTCTGTTTTTCGACAATAAACCTGCAAGTAAAGAAGCACACACAAAAGAAGTTTGGTTCTACGATTATAGAACCAATATACATCACACATTAAAGAAAAAGCCTTTAACAACATCCGATTTAGAAGACTTTGTAAAAGTATATAATCCACAAAATCGTCATAAAAGAACCGAAACTTGGAGCGAAATCAATGAAGAAGGTCGATGGCGTAAATTCAGCTATGAAGAAATAATTGCAAGAGATAAAACCAATTTAGATATCTTTTGGCTAAAAGATAAAAGCCTAACCGATTTAGATAATCTTCCTGATCCCGATATTTTAGCTGCCGAAATTATAGAAAATATAGAATCAGGTCTAAATAGCTTTAGAGAAATTATGGAAACGATTAACGATAAAGGGATAGAATCCTAATAAATTCTAAATTTTGTCGATTCATTTTTATCGGATTTCTTTAGATGTTAAATTTTTACCTGTATAAAATTCAACATCTAAAGAAATAAATCGTATTTATTCCATTATACTTTACTTGTTATAACGAAATGTTTTTATGTTTTTGTTTAACTTAGGTTTTATTGGCTTGATTTACTTTGACTTATGACTAATATATTGATTTTACCTAGTTAATATCTTGTTAGTATGTAGTTAATATCATGTGCATAATTTATATTATATTTATATATAACACATGTCTATAGTTAAATAATAGTTCTAAAATGTGTTTTATTTTGATTTTTCTACTTTATTTCGTTTTGTAATTAAATTTTTAAGTTTAACTTGCACCATCAAAAATATCAAAAATGACTGAAATCGAAATTCTAAGACAGAAACATGCTGATGTATTTAATAATCCAGCAGTAAAACAAATCTCTTCTTGGCGACAACCTAATTCTGATGAACCTTTTAAAAAAGAAGTATACGACTTAAAGGCTAAGAATAATATTGGTAAATTGTTAGGTTTGTTTGAGTCAGTTAATTCGAAATAATTTTTATGATTTGTGTTGATCATCAGTCCGCCGATTTTAATCGAGGGGATGAAGTATTGAAAGTATACGATTCTTTTCTTAAAAATTTTGAATTTATTACTGAAGAAGGGCTTTTTGCTAATGAAAAATTATTTATAAATAAAGATATATTGCTTATAGCTACTGAAAGTATATTTGATGATATTTTGAGGTATAAGGAATACTCTAATTTGAAAATTGCTGATAGGCATAAAATTGCAGGTTATGCAATAAAATGGTTGTCTAAATTAAAGCCGATACAAACTTCAAATTCCGACATTAATAGCCTAAAAGTTAATAATTTATATGCAATAATTTCTGGATTATTGTTTCTGAAATATGAAAACAATGACTTTGTTGATTTTATTTCTTCAGATTATTTCGATCATCTAATGTACGAAACACAATTTCGTCAAATATCAGGTAAGTGTTATGCTTCACGTTTCTTTTTAATTGAAAAATTAATTAATTCTGGAGTTATTGTTTAAAATGATTAAATTTTAGGATATAAACTTATCCATAAATTTCCCAATCATTATTTTTCTGACATTGTTTATATCCTCTTGATTTACTAATTTTTCGATATCTTCTTTTATTGATTTTATTTCAGATTTTTCCAACCCTGATTGTGATATTTTTTCTTCTAATTTTTTTATTGTTTCGATATAATTGCTTGATTCTGTTTTGTCTTTTTCTAAATCAATTTGCAAGTGTTTAATAAATGTACCCATTTCATCAGCAGCTCCTGCAAGTCTATTGAATACCATTAAATACTCTAAAAATATCTTGTGCTCTAGATCGTAAGGGTATCTAATTTTATGATCTATTTCACTCCATGCTTCTTCAAAAATGGTTCTCACTTGGATTTCTACATTACATTTGAATAAATTGTATTGTGATACTATAATATAATGTATTGACCTATATCCATAATTATGTCTTATTGCCTTACATCCACGTTTTATGTATATATCAAGTTCCTTTTTTTTATCCCCATCCCTATAATATGCAATCGGCTTTCCCTTTTTTTTATATGTGCAATTGATGTAATCATTAATCTCTATCCAATCTTCTTTAAATAAATGAATAGCACGAACTCCTACTAAATCTGTTAATTTTTCTTTGTAATTTTCTAAAGTAATATTACTCTTATTGTCCTTTATTTTTTTTCTTATTATTTTTTCAATAACATGTTCTTCATTTTTAATTCTGTATCTTACATAATGGACTTTTTTAACCTTCATTAAAGTATTGAAAATATTAATAGCCGGGTCTTCTAAACTTTGTTTATATATTTTATAATCTTCATATATTAAACATAAATCTTCCCATACCAAACCAGTTTTATCAAAATCATCTTTTTTGATATTATATTCTAGTAGAAATTCTGTTAATGTCTTCATTTTTTCATTTTTTTCAAATATATAAAATATATAGTATTTATTTACTTTTAAATTAAATTCCCACAGGGCAAAAAATCCCCGCACCTCATTGCATTCCGGTGCTTGCACGGTCTTTTTTGCCCTTCCGCACGCAAACCCTTCTGTTTCTTTTTGTGTCATGCTTTTTGTAAGCCAACGCACATGTAGCACATTGCCTTTGTATTTTTGTTTCAGTAATTTTTATTGGTAAAAACACAAAGTCAAAGAGCTACAGCCATCACACAAAAACAAAAAGACACGCCACAAAAAGAAACCCAACGATATTTAACATAATGCGATATTATATAACCGCAACAGCCGAAGGCGGTCATATAATCTGACATTATGTTAAATACTCCCACAGCCCACACACATACAGCGGTGGCGGACGTTACCGCCGTCCCTTTCTGTACATCTCCCTACGGTCGGTCAATGCACGAGCCTCCGGCAGGTAGGTTAGTATTGTGGCATTTTCCAACGCTTCCATCCCTTCGTTTTTGTCATATTTTTTGTGTTGCAACTTCTATTCAATCCATCACACAGAAAAATAGCAAAACAAACCACCTACACACACAAATCCAAAAAGCAAGAAAACCACAAAAAGAGCCGATACTCATTCACTCCACATGTTACGCTCATTCCGTTCGGCACTTTTTTGATGTGGTTTTAAAATACCTTGCTTTTCCCATTTGTTTTTCCACCCACACGATTTGCTTTACTATTTTTCTTTTCCTTCCCACAAGCAACTTACTCTCAAACAAAAAATCCGCCATAAACCCCAACACACCCAATCCAATGCCATAAATCTTACAGCGGTAGCGTTTCACTCTGTCTTTCTTTTGCTTCTCCCTACGGTCGTTCCAGCAGAGCCTCCGGCAGGTCGGTAAAAGGAAGTCATAAAAAACAAAGCAAAGTTAGGCAGGAACCCACAAGCCAACCCACGAGTTTTTATCAATGTCAAGCCTACGGTTTTGCTGTTTATTTTTATTTCTCTTTAATTGGTTTTGGTATAAAAATAAACAGCAAAAACATTGACAAAAACGCCAATTCCTGCCTAGGAAAAAAGCTTTCTTTTTCTTTTTTTCCTTTTTCTTTCTCTTTTAAAAATGTGTTCGAGCGAAGCGAAAATTTTAAACGTCGAACCATGGAAAAGTATCACATAACAGCTGGCAGAGTTGCCGAAAAAAAAGCAAATATATGCTTCTACATTCTTTGTAAAGGCTTAAATAGTGGAAAACCACTCAAAGCACCATGTCCAAATTGTTTTGCTGTAATCGCTCAAAACGAAGCCGATTTGCAAACATTATATTGGCTTGCATTTGCATTGTGGAAAGGAAGAAAATTTGAAATCTACTTAACTGGCTCAGTTATTCCATTTTTGAGAGTAACCGATTTTAGAAAACTCATTTCCGAACATTTCGAGCAAGCAATCGCAAATCAAGTAGAACTTCATAAAACGGTAAAAGCTTTGCAATTGGTTGAAGAAAGAGAGCAACAGCTTGCAAATAATTTAAAATTGGTAAAGCAATTGAAAGTTGCTTATGCTTGTAACTTTTTAAAATTATAGCATCCAAATCAATTTTGATATATATTGCATTTTTTTTAAACGATATAAATATGTTTGGACAAATTATAGATTTATTGATAAAACAAGATAGTGAAAGAAAAAAAATACTTTATCTCATTATAAAAGTATTATTTTCTATAGCGATAACTTCAAAATTATATTATTATATTTTTGGTACTATAAATGTTGTTTCTTCATTTAAAATTGAAAGTTTTGTCGAATTATTATTTAATGGTAAAGCAATAATTTGTTTCTCTTTGTTTTACTTAGTTTGGTATATTTCTTATGATTTTATTGTATCGATTTTCTCCATTTTTTCAATTTGGTTATCCTCAAAATTGTATGATTTATTATGTAATATAATTTCCAATGTGCCAAATTTTAAAAATGAAATTAAGAAGGATAAATCGTTTATTATATCTAATAACATCTTGGTTAAGTTGTTAAATATAACTGATATAATTGAAGTTGAAAATAATATGGCTCGTCCAGGTACTCAGTTTTATAAGTTCTATAATTATTTGGTTGAAATTGAGAATAATAAAAAATCAATAAATCTCTCAGAATTTACTGATCAAATAGCATTAATCTTTCAGTTTTTATTTATTTATCATCTATTTAATTTTACATTTATCTCATATAGTTGGTTAATTCTATCTATTTCAATAATTTCAATTTTTGGTTTACTTATTTCCGCTTTGGGGACTTTAGTTTTAGCGACTTTAGTCGATGTTAAACATAGTCGATTATTAACATTGATGGACATTTTGGATCCTGAGATAAAACAAGAATAATTTAATTGTTTGGTTTAAATAATTTTCAATTAAATTAATACATTATAATATGTTTAAATTAAAATTATTTGTTTTATTGCTGATAAAGGTTTGTTTTGTATACAGTCAAACCATAGATACGATTATCAAAAAACCAATTTTGACAAGTTATTTTAATTATGAAATGCATAATCCTCTTTTCGTATCTTATTACTTATATAAAGGTGGGGGAGACTGTTCTCGTAAAGGAATGAATTTTAAAACAGATGGCTTAAAACATTCAGCTTCACAAAAAGATTATGCTCATTCAGGATATGACATCGGACATATGGCAAATGCCGAAGATTTTGCAAATGATTGTGAAAAGGAAAAACAAACATTTTTCTTTTATAACGCCTTACCACAAAAAGCAAAACTTAATCGTGGTTGTTGGAAGACAATAGAAACGAAAGTAAGAGAGCAAAGCCAAACAGATAGTCTTTTAATCATTTGTGGTGGGTATGACTTTAAGAACAAAGTAGGAGAGATGCTAGTTCCCGAATTTTGTTTTAAAGTCATTAAAAACCTCAAAACAAATAAAACGATATGTTATAAATTTCCTAATGACGATTCCAATACATTTCAGGAAATTGAATTGAATCAATTATTAAAAGAGATACCTTTTACGTTAAATATTAAGAAATAAACAACAAAAAAGCTCGAAGCATTTGCTCCGAGCTTTCGTTTAATCGTTTGTATTGTTATGCTACTTCCACAATCGCAAGTGCATTGTAAGCACCGTTTTTAAGCGAATACTGTACACCATTCACTTGTTGGAAGAACTCAACTTTTAGTAAAAACAACTTTGTGCCAGTACCTGCAGGAACTGCAGTAGGAGTTAATGTAACTGCTGTTGATGGTGCAGACGAAATAAGATTTAAAACATTGGTTAATTTTACATCAGCAACTCCCGTAGCAAAGTTGATGTTTGCCATAGCACCCGTTAAGCTTACATGCGTAGCTCCAGAAGGGAAAGCAATATCTGTAGCAGGAACAAGTCCAGCAATTGTTATAACACCAGTTGCAGGAGCAACAACATACGGTTTGTATAAAACACTTCCCAGTATTGAGTTATTATTAAAGTTTAAACCCTTTAATAATGCCTTTCCACCTGCAACACCAATACCAACAGCAGGTAATCGTTTTCCTCTTACACTAGTTGTATCTTGCTTCATAATATTGTGCATTACTGTCGTCACACGCGAAGTAATCAAATTGTCCGAAGCAGTGGACATAATAACTCTAAGAGAATCTCTCAAAAGCTTACCCGCAGAACCTGCAGCACCAAACTCATCGTTGTTCTCTCGTGTACGTGCAAATTTTGGATCGTTTGCAATTCTGTCACCCGAAACACCACCTTTTTCTTTTACCAAGTGTTGTCCCTTTGCTTTGTAGAAGGTTAAACCACCTACGGTTCCTTCAATCTTTAAAATACCCTTTTGGATAGCCATAGTTGTAATTTTTATTTGTTATGAAATAAATTAAAACCTAAAATTACAATGGTTTTTAAAGATAAAATGCGTATGTGTTTGTATTGCTGTATTTTGCGTTCTTTTACTTTGCATATATTAACCATAGGTATTTCTTATAGGAAAGTCATATCAAAGCCATAGTTAAGTTATGAGTGTTGTGGATTACTTATAGAATCTTAGTCTTTTTTCCATTGTAAAAATAACTATCTATTCTTGTGGATGCAATTGAAAGTATCGATACATTTACCTAGTAATTAATAAATGAAAAGGTATCTAAAAAACTGATTTCAATCATAATTTTAGTACTCATTTATTTGCATCATATTTGCAACATGTATTTGTAAGTTGCATATAATCAATACATGTTACTTTAGAAGAAGTAAAATAATCTAGAAATTTAACGAAAGGAAAAAGCCTTTCGTTAAATTTAATTAAAACAAAAAAAGCCGAACAGTGATGTTTGGCTTTTTACGTTTTAAATACAATCATTAATATTATTTATTCTTAATCTTTTTCGATTGCTTTGTTTTAGGATTCCTGATATTAATATCCTCCATTAAAGTCCATTTATAGTCTTCAAACTTGAGTGCATCAAATGTAAAATCTGAACCATAGTATTCCGATTTACCCTCGAGAGTCGATTTTGCAGGTGAAAGATGATCGAAAATTATCATATTATATTTGGGTTCATATCGTAGTTTCATTGTTGCCGATTCCGAAAACTCAAAAACAACCCTTTGGCGTAAATCATCTTCTTTAAACTGAAATACTGGTTTACCAAAATTTGGAATATAATTCTCATCAAACGAAAGTGCTTCAATTACTTTTCGGTTTGTAAACAAATCGTTGCCATCCCAACCCAAAAGCACATAAAAAGGATCTTCCTCGGTACCCGATTTTATAATATCATAATACAAAGCTCCATACCAGTCGGCATTCGTTGTAGTAACTTCTTCAGGTTTTGGCATTTTAGCCGAATTGTCGGTAAGTTTAAAGCTTATAATTGAATCCTTTTGCTTATAAAGCACATAACCATAAAAATCGTAAACACCCTTGTTATAATAAACCATCCAATTTATAATTCGAAATGAATTATCGGGAGCATCAATTATCGAAATAGTTTTACGCAAAGTATCGAACGAAGCATTGAAAAGATCTTTATTGCTATATGATGTTAATGATTTTGCAAAACCATCATTTACTTTCCTTCGATCTGCATCTGTTTTCTGACGATCTATAGATTTAAATAAAATCACTAATGAATCATCTTTTGCCGATGTGATAGCTGATGACTTATGTACAGTCTTACCTTTTGCTGATGCTTGCACTACAAAAAGAACTACAAGACAAACAATACTGGAATATTTCCAAAAGCTTTTAATCATAATTACTCTTTATAGTTTATCTAAAACATCTAATATCAAAACACAAACTTCGTCAATTTCATCCATAGTAATGGTAAGAGGTGGTGCAATTCGAATGCACGATTCACAAAACAAAAATGGATCGGTAATCACACCCATTTCAGCAGCTTTATAAATAAAATCCCAAGCCATTTTATTTGTTTCCAACTCCACAGCCATCAATAATCCGATGCCACGAATTTGTTTAATTTTAGGATGAACCAAATGCTTCACAAAACGTTCTGCTTTATGATCTACCGATGAAATTATATCAGGTTGTTCAACTAAAATTTTTAACGAAGCCAAGCCTGCAGCACAACTTACTGGATGTCCACCAAAGGTTGTAATATGTCCCAAAACAGGATTTGTCATAAACGAATCCATTATTTTTTTGCTCGACACAAATGCTCCAATTGGCATTCCACCACCTAAACCTTTTGCAAACGAAACAATATCGGGCACAACATCAAAATGCTGCATTGCAAACATTTTCCCAGTTCGTCCAAATCCGGTTTGTACCTCATCGAAAATCAATAATACGCCATTATCGGCACATTGTTTTCGAAGAGCTTGCATATATTCTTTTGTTGGAATAATAATTCCACCTTCTCCTTGAATTGGCTCAACAATTACAGCCGCAATACTTTCATCGATTTCCGAAAGTTGTTCTGAATTATTAAAATCTAAGAAAGAAATTCCTGGTAATAATGGTCGATAAGCTTGTTTGAAATATTCGCCACCCATTACACTTAACGAACCCTGTGTACTGCCATGATATGCATTTTTGAATGCAATAATTTTATGACGACCAGTGTAACGTTTAGCTAATTTCATTGCACCTTCGTTTGCTTCACTTCCTGAGTTTACAAAGTAGGTACAATCGAGTTGAAAGGGTAAAACCTTTGCTAATAATTCGGCCAACAGAACTTGTGGTGATTGAATAATTTCTCCATAAACCATCAAATGCATATATTTATCGACCTGATCTTTAACGGCTGCAACTATATCTGGATGGTTGTGTCCTAAATTACTAACCGAAACTCCCGAAACTAAATCGACATATCGCTTGCCCGATTTTTCGTACAAATATATTCCACGAGCCTTTTCAATTTCAAGCATTAATGGACTAGGCGATGTTTGCCCTACATGATTTAGAAAAAGTTGTCGTTGTGTAGCCATTTAATATGTTTTATTGTAAAGATAGGAAATTTAAAACCATCAGCTCAAATTACAGATTCAAAAACGGATGCATCTTACACAAATTGTTTCGAAGTTGGTTAATGTGTTCTATAAATTTTTGACCCGATTGACTTTCGGGATTCTGAACCTTATGATGCAATGCTTTTTGATAAGCATCTATTTTTTTATTAAGCTCAATTGTTTCTAGTGAAAAGTAACAATCGGAAAACTTTTCCCAAATATAATCAACAGCCTGCGATGTTGGATGCACCAAATCTTCAGCATAAAATCGATAATCTCGAAGGTCATCCATCATTATTTCGTATGATGGGAAATATTCGATATTTAGATTATTTGTAAGCCCTTCGACAGGCTCAGGGTGATAGTCAGCAAAATTCTCGTCATACTGGGCTTCTCGAAGTATTTGTGACTTCTGAATAGTATCAACAGCCAACAATAAAGTCGCTTTACTCAATTGACTTTGATGAGCTCCATGATTCAAATATCGAATGGGGCTAACGGTAAATATTATTATTACTTCGGGGTTCTGCGTTTTAATATTATCAATAATTGATTGTAATGAACGTTCAACATCTGCAACCGAAAGCATAAAATGGTTAAACTCCGTTGATGGAATTTTATGACAGTTCGAAACAATTGTTTTACTTGAACGATGTTCCCAAACATACGCAGTTCCTAATGTTATGATAATTGTTGAAGCATTTTTAATCCATGCATTTGCATTCGAAATATTTTTATTTATTTCACTTAAACAGTCCTGTTTGTTGGCATTTGAGAATGATCCGTGATGAAAAAACGAATGCCATAATCCATCATGTTGAATTAAATCTTGCTCAGTAAAAATAGTTTTATTGCAGATAAAACGAAACGCATTTGCAATCGAAACAGGATTAAACAAAATTCCACAAGGATTTACCAATACTGGCAATTTAAAATATTCAAGTTTTTCACCAATCGATTCAGCAAAACAAGAACCCATAAGCAAATTTTTTGAGCTATGCGAAATTTTATTGCTCGATGCTTTAATGCTTATTTCAGTCCTAAATTTCATTGATAGAAAAATTGACTATTCTATTAATCCAGCAAAATATCCTTGACGAGTTAGGCAAGCAACTGCTTTTTCGCTATCTTGAATTGTTGCAAAACCAAGACGGAACTGACCACCATCGTGTTCACGACTGTGTTGGATAGATATATCTTTGATATTAAGACTTTCTTCGGCTAATATGGTTGATATTTTAAGAATCATTCCAGGTTCATCGGGAATGCGAACAAAAATTTCAAACAACGATTGTAGCAATAATCCCTTTTTACCTTTTTGAATTTGCTCTCGCGTATTGCGTGCATTTTCAAAAACAGGTTCGAGCTTTTTATTTTGTATCGATTCTTTTATAAATGTCAATTCTGAAATGTAGCTATCTAACAATGCAAAAATATTGTCTTTGTTTGTTTCCACAATATCTTCCCACATACGATATTGCGACGATGCTATGCGAGTCATATCGCGAAAACCACCTGCACTCAATGTTTTAGAAAGTTCGGCATTGTCTTCTTTCGATATCATGTCCACCAATCCCGATGCCATCATTTGTGGTAAATGTGATATTCCAGCAACAGCACGGTCGTGTTTTACTGGATCAAGAATCATTGGAATTGCTCCAACATATTTTATAATATCAATAAGTTTACTTACATATTCATCTTCGGTTTGTGGCGTTGGCGTTACAACATAAATGGCATTTTCGTACAAACTTTTATCGTTTG
>Ga0302296_1001049_pt1 | contig 20964 bp, 17 predicted proteins | sample III_Fen_N3_1_FD_194546 | JGI IMG/M metagenome (GOLD analysis project Ga0302296, IMG submission 194546) | Peat permafrost microbial communities from Stordalen Mire near Abisko, Sweden - III_Fen_N3_1 | ecosystem: Environmental > Terrestrial > Soil > Wetlands > Permafrost | place: Sweden: Abisko...
TTGACGCGCAAAGCCGATGATTTTACGAATGTCTTCCTTGTTTTTCGGACGTGTAACAGCCTGGGGAATTTCGCGGTACGACGAAGCATCGGTCGCATAAATCACTTTCTGCACCTGATCTGTAAACACATCGCCGTTGAGCGATTGTTTGAGCGGGAAAAATGGATCGGTAGGTTTCATGAAAAAGTTTTGTCAAAAATAGATAAATAAACCTTTGAGTAATTGAAACTATATAATGCGTATTTTATAAGTAACTCACCCCGAAGTCCGCAGGCGGCCTTCGCCCCTCTCTTTTTAAAGAGAGGGGAAAGCACCGAAGGTGCGTGGGGTGAGTCAAGGTCCCAGTACAATGAAAATACGAATTGTTTCATTTTTATTACTTGTATAATGTTCAGGCAATCGATTGTGCCCCTAATGAAAAGGCAGTTGGAGCGAGTTCCCGGGGAATGAATTTTGATTGATTTCAGGATAATTTTTCAAAGAAAAGCAACGGCACTTCATATTTTAAGTACTTTTGTTTCGAATTTTTTACCCGTAAGTTTTAATAATAGTCAACAATGGAAATCTTAAAACGTGTCTTTCAAAACGCTCAAAAATATCAAAAAAGGATTGTTTTACCTGAAGGTTCGGAACCAAGAACTTTACGTGCGACTGAAATTGTCCTGAATCAAAAACTTGCCCAAATTATCCTTTTGGGGAATCCGGATGAGATTAATCAGGCTGCGACTGAAATTGGAACTGTAATCGATGGTGTTACTATTGTTGATCCTAAAACTGATCCCAGAAGAGAAAAGTATGCAGATATGATGGTCGAAATCCGAAAAGGAAAAGGCCTGACCCGTGATGCAGCCCTTGAATTGCTGAACGATCCACTTTATTTTGCCCCCATGATGATTAAAAATGGGGATGCTGACGGAGAACTTGCCGGAGCTATTAATGCTACCGGAGATGTACTTCGGCCTGCTTTACAATACATCAAAACGTTGCCGGGTGTAAGCGTCGTTTCAGGAGCATTTTTGATGTTTGTAAACGATCCTCATTTTGGTCATGATGGTATTCTTGTTTTTGCCGATTGTGCGGTAATGCCCGATCCCGACGAACGTCAGTTGGCCGAAATAGCTGTTACAACGGCCCGAACAGCCAAAGCAATTGTTGGAATGGACCCGCGTGTTGCCATGCTTAGCTTCTCCACCATGGGAAGCGCCCAACATCCGATGGTTGATAAAGTAGCAAATGCTACGCGTATTGCCCGTGAGATGGACCCCGAGTTAAAGATCGACGGTGAAATGCAGCTCGATGCTGCTTTAATTCCTGAAGTTGGACGGTTGAAAGCTCCAAACAGCGAAGTGGCAGGCCGTGCCAATATACTGGTATTTCCGGGCCTCGAATCAGCCAACATTGGTTACAAACTGGTTCAACGTCTGGCCAAAGCTGAAGCTGTGGGACCGATACTCCAGGGAATGGCTGCCCCAATCAACGATCTTTCAAGAGGATGTTCGGTGAGCGATATTGTTAACATGGTCGCCATTACTGCCAATCAGGCTGCCGCCCTTTTCGAATAATAAAAAATCAACAGATAATACTATGCCGAGTGAAGTAATTTACGAACCGATTGAAGAATTCGGTTTAAGTAAAAAAAACAGAAGCAAAACTCTTTTTTCAAAAATAGGAATTATTGGATGTGGCCTCGTTGGTCAGAATATAGCACGTATTGCAAGTTCGTACGGAATAGAGGTTGTTTTTATTGAAGTGAACGAGGATAAGATTCAGGAAGCTTATACGAACATCGAAAAAGTGATGGATGAGCGAATTGAACACTGGGGATTGACTCAGGGTGAAAAACGTTCAAACATGTCGAGAATTAAAGGTACGCTCGATTATAATGATTTGAAAGATTGCGATTTTGTGATTGAAGCCATTAGGGCCATCGACCGTGGAGGAAAAACCAGGGAACGGAAAGAAATCTTTCACAAAATCGAAGAGGTGGTTGATCCGGAATGTATTATTGCGACCAATTCAACGACCATTGTCATCACCGAGTTGTCTTCTGATTTGATCTATCGCGACCGTTGTGTTAGCCTCCATTTTCTGGTTGCTTCGCAGGAAGCGCGAATTGTAGAAGTTGTCAGGGGAATATACACTTCGGACGAGTCGTACCGGAAAGTGTGCAAATTTGTCAATTTGATCAACCGGAAAGTGATGCCCGTTCAGGAATCCGCCGGGTTAGTCAGTGTGCGGGTATTTGTTGTTTTACTGAATGAAGCCTGTGATATACTCATGGAAGGCGTCTCGACAGTTGATAACATTGACCAGACGATGAAAATAGGTTTTGGAATGCGATTGGGGCCGTTTGAAATCGCCGATAAAATGGGGCTCGACAAAATAGTCCGTTGGATGGATAACATATACAACGAGTTTGGAGACATCCGTTATAAACCCAATCCCTATATCCGCCGGCTGGTTCGGGCCAAACATTTGGGCATCGAAAGTAAAGAAGGTTTTTATAAGTACAATGCAGATGGAAAACGGATTGTTGTTGAAACAAAATCGTGTTGATTTCGATCAGACCGAAAATTAAAAAAGAAATAGAATGAAGATTCTTGTATTAAACTGCGGAAGTAGTTCCATCAAATACCAGCTTTTCAAAATGACTAACCGCACGGTTATTGCCAAAGGAGGAATTGAAAAGCTCGGAATGAAAGGGAGTTTTCTCAAACACATCCGTCAGGATGGTCAGGTTGTTATTTTTGAAGGTGAAATATTGGATCATAAAATAGGCATTGAATACATCCTCGGCGTTTTAACAAGCGAAAAACACGGTTGTTTAAAAGGTCTTGATGAGTTGGATGCGGTAGGTCACCGGGTTGTTCATGGGGGCGAACGGTTCAATTCAAGCGCCTTGTTGACCGATGAAATTCTGGAAGAAGTTACGAAATGCATCGACATTGCACCGCTTCACAATCCGCCAAACCTGAAGGGAATCAAAGCCATCGATGAACTGATTCCGGGAATTCCGCAAGTTGGCGTTTTCGATACGGCCTTTCATCAAACCATGGAACCCAAAGCTTACATGTACGGAATTCCTTATGTGCTGTACAAAAAATATGGTATCCGGCGTTACGGGTTCCACGGCACCAGTCACCGCTATGTAACCAAACGTGCCTGCGATTTGCTTGGCGTTGATTACAATACCCAAAAGATTATTTCGTGCCATTTAGGAAACGGAGCCTCGATTGCAGCTGTGAAAAACGGAAAATCGGTTGATACGTCCATGGGTTTTACACCCATTGAAGGATTGATCATGGGTACCCGTTGCGGCGACCTGGATGTTGGCGTTGTAAGTTACATCATGGAAAAAGAAGAAATCGGGATTAAATCGGCGAGTACCCTGTTTAATAAACATTCAGGAATGCTGGGGCTTTCGGGTGTTTCGTCGGATATGCGCGAAATTGAATTGGCCAAAAATGGTGGCAACGAGCGGGCCGCTTTGGCCCTTGAAATATATAATTACAAGATTAAAAAATATATTGGATCGTACATTGCTGCTTTAGGCGGACTGGATATCCTTATTTTCACGGGCGGTATCGGCGAAAACAGCAACATTACCCGCGAAGGAGCTTGCAGTGATCTTGAATTCATGGGAATTTCGCTGGATGTTGAAAAAAACAAAAGTTTCCGAAGCGAAGGAATCATCAGTACTCCCGATTCGAAAATTAAAATTATGGTGGTTCCTACTGATGAGGAACTGATGATTGCCCTTGATACCGAAGAGATCGTTTTCGGTCGCAAAAAATCGTAATTTTTTGATATAAAAGCTGGGTGCCTCTTGCATTCATGCCTTGAAAAGTCCGTTGTTTCTGAACATCGGACTTTTTTTATGTTTTAAAAACATTTATGTTATTGATTTTTGTTCTGTATTTATTGGCGCCGAAATGGTAAATTTACTTTCTGAAAATATTTAGGTATGAAATTGAAACGATTATCTGATTTGTTTGAATTCACCAGATCTTTCGAAAAAAGGACTTTGGTAGCTGTAAATGCCGTTGATAGTCACAGCTTAGAGGCAATTGCCGAAGCTGTGAAACTTGGAATTGTTACGGCCATTGTTACCGGGAATCGCGTGGAAATATTGAAACAATGCAAAATTTGCCGGATTGATGCAGGTCTGTTTCAGATTCTGAATGCCGAAACAGACGAAGAAGCGGCAAGTTTGGCGGTACAGCAGGTTCAGAAATGTTCAGGAAGTATTTTGATGAAAGGATTGATAAATACGGATAAATACCTGAAAGCTATTCTCAACAAGGAAACCGGATTGTTGCCCCCTGGCGGAGTTTTAAGCCATGTTTCGGTCATCGACAATCCGAATTATCACAAGCTTTTAATTGTGAGCGATGTGGCAATTATTCCATATCCTACCATCAGGCAAAAAATTGCCATGATCCATTATTTATCCGAGATGGCGATTGATCTGGGAATAACCCGGCCCAAAATTGCCATAATCACCCCAACCGAACAGGTTTTACCATTGCTGGTTTCGACAACCGATGCAGAAGCAATTATGAAAATTGCTGAAGATGGACAATTTGAACCGGCTATCGTTTTTGGGCCGATATCCCTGGATGTGGCTGTTGATAAGGAATCGGCACAAATTAAAAAAATCACTTCCGAAGTGGCAGGCGATGCTGATTGTTTGCTCTTTCCGAACATCGACGCTGGCAACGTTTTCTATAAAACGAATACCAAACTGTGCGGCGCCGATCAGGCAGCTGTGGTGATGGGAGCAAGTGTGCCTGTCATATTGTCTTCGAGGGGCGATAGTATCCGCACCAAACTGAACTCTATTGCGCTTGCTGCGTTATTAAGCATATAAATCTGATTCATGAGCGATATTCAAATATTGGCCATCAATCCTGGTTCTACATCGACCAAGTTTGCCGTTTACTTTGGTGAAGAATGCAAACTGAAAAAAACCTTGCGTCATTCGATCGAAGAATTATCGCTTTATACAAACATCATCGATCAGTTTGAATTCCGAAAAGGCCTTATCATTGATGCACTGGTTGACGAAGGATTTGATGTGGATAAAATCAAATACATCATTGGCAGGGGAGGATTGACCTATCCGCTGAAATCAGGCGTTTACCTGGTTAATAACCGGATGCTTGAACATGCTAAAGCTGGAATTTACGGACAACATGCCAGTAATCTGGGGCCGCTCCTTGCCGATTACATAGCTTTGCAGATTCCCGGCGCCCGCGCTTATGTTGCCGATCCGGTTGTTACCGACGAAATGGAGGATATTGCCCGTTACAGCGGCCATCCGGCATTCGAACGACGATCGATCTTTCATGCCTTGAATCAGAAAGCTATTGCAAGGCTTCATGCAAAAAAAATAGGCCGAAAATATGAAAAGCTAAACCTGATTGTTGCTCACTTGGGTGGCGGTATTTCGGTTGGAGCACACCAGAAAGGAAAAGTGATTGATGTGAATAACGCGTTGGATGGCGAAGGTCCGTTTAGTCCCGAACGTAGTGGTACCTTACCTGCCGGTCAGCTTATTGATTTTTGCTTCAGCAATAAGTATCAAAAAGAGGAGGTTCGCCGGATGGTACTTGGCGAAGGTGGTTATGTTGCCTATTTAGGAACCAACGATGCGATGGAGGTTGGAGATCGTGCCAAGAATGGCGATGAAACGGCGATGAAAATACAAGATGCTCTTGGCTACCAGGTTGCCAAAGCAATTGGCGAGATGGCGGTTGTGCTTAACGGTTATGTGGATGCCATTTTATTGACCGGTGGTTTGGCTTACAGTACTTACCTGACGAAATACATCGCTTCAAAAGTCGAATTCATTTCCGGAGTTTATGTTTATCCCGGTGAAGATGAGTTGGAAGCTCTTGCCTTAAACGCTTTGAGAGTTGCTACTGGCGAAATTGAACCGTTGGAATATCCAAACTGAGAAATAAGTTTACAGTCGCAGTATTCAGTTTACAGTCGCAGAATTCAGTTTACAGTCGCAGAATTCAATAATCAAAAGAAGAAATTGCATTGTTTCGATTAAATGAATTTCCGCAACATTATCCAATGAGATTTTCATTCTGAAAAATATGGTCATTCAATAGTCATTTGAGTGACAATCAATGACCATTTAATGACTCCATTTGAAATTTAGGCATGATATCGGATACTCCTATTAGATTATTATCTTTATAGATTAAAGTCAAGTCAATTCCAATTTAATCATTTTCAATTTACCAATACCCATGAAAGGTGTCGCATTCATATTCCTTTTTTCTTTTTTCGTTTTTCAGGATGCTGTGGCCCAGCGCGAAAATGTTATTTCGGATGAATCAAAAGTTCCGGAATACAAGCTTCCGGATGTTTTGACCCGTTTTGATGGCGGTAAAGTAAAATCAGCAAAAATATGGTTCAAAAAACAACGTCCCGAAATCCTGAAATTATTTACGGAAGAGGTTTACGGAAAAGTTCCCGGTATTCAGGGAATTTCGGAAGTTAAAGTTTGGGAAACTTCGGATCAGGCGGTGAATGGCCTGGTAATACGGAAACAACTATCCTTGTTTTTTAAAAAGAACGACCGGAACCTGGAAGTGAATGTTCTGATGTATTTACCCAAAACCGAACAAAAAGTACCCGTTTTCCTGGCTTATAATTTCATCGGAAATCATGCAGTTTACAACGATCCAAACATACGGTTAACCGAATCGTGGGTAAGCAACGATCCTTCGGTCGGAATCATCAACAATCAGGTGACTGAGCAATCGAGGGCAATTGCATCAAGCCGATGGCCGGTCGACGAAATCATCAAAGCCGGATATGGATTGGTTACTGTTTATTACGGTGATATTGACCCCGATAAACCTGATTTTTCTGACGGAATTCAACCTTTTTTTTATCAGAAGAACCAGACTGAACCATGGGAAAACGAATGGGGCTCGATAGCTGCCTGGGCATGGGGATTGTCGCGGGTAATGGATTACCTTGAAAATGACCCGATGATCGATGCGAAAAAGGTAGCTGTTTTAGGTCATTCGAGGCTTGGTAAAGCGGCCTTGTGGGCCGGGGCAACCGATCAACGGTTTGCAATGGTCATTTCGAACGAGTCGGGTTGTGGCGGAGCTGCCCTTTCGCGCCGGATTTTTGGTGAAACTGTTCGAATTATAAATACCTCTTTTCCACACTGGTTCTGCGATAAATTTAAAGAATACAACGATCATGAAGATCTTCTGCCTGTTGATCAGCACATGTTATTGGCCTTAATTGCTCCGCGACCTTTGTATGTTGCAAGCGCCGAAGGGGACAAATGGGCCGATCCGAGAGGTGAATTTCTATCCGCAAAATATGCTTCTGCAGTTTATGAATTGCTTGGATTGGAAGGCCTTCCGGCGAAAGAGATGCCCGAAGTCAATCATCCGGTAATGGGCACCATTGGTTATCACATCCGCTCCGGAAAACACGATCTGACGTTGTATGACTGGAATCAGTACATTCGTTTTGCCGACAAACATTTTAAAGGAATCACTCGTTGATAAGTTGTTTTAAAGTGTTTTGCCTGGGTTAATAAGCTCCCCACTGCAGTTCTCCGAGTTTGCCCATTACAGCAAAATCGTATTTTGTTTGTTTGCTTAAAAAATTGATCGGGAAAACCTGGAAGAAACGCACATTCTGGTTGTTCAGTTTTGCCGGAGTCCATTTCCCTTTCAGGCTTAAAAATGATTCGCCTGCAATGCTGTTAATGTTTGGAGCCAATCCTTTTAGTACTTTGATGCCATCAATTACTCCATCTTCCATTACCACAAAGCCAATAACGATTGATCCTGCGATGGTAGAAACGTCGATTCCTGCATCATTAAATGCCTTTAGAAAATGCTGACGCAGCACATCGTTCCCGGGAATAAATGTGGGTTCAACATCCGTTGAATAAAAGATATTGTCGATGTATTTGCTTCCATCCCCATTCCAATTTTGGTTCGAAACCAATTCGTTGTTCGCGTATTCCGAAACCGATTTTTTTTGGCCATTCGAATAAAATTCGGTAACCTGGCCGTGCAATGTCAAAGGGATTTTTGTTTTTGAATGTCCCGAACGAACAAGTTGACCCTTGTAAATATCTTTAAATGCAAAAGAGCCGTCGGGCTGCGGAATAAAAATTCGGATCAATGTTTTTGCTTCCGTTGCACTGCACGATTTAATCAGATAAGTCGTATCGTTTTGCTTTTTGTATTTGTCTAAATATTCTTTTTCCCATTTGGCATCCTCTAATTTTAGCGATTGCACCATCGTTGTTGATGCCGATTTTTCACTGATTTTCAGCATTATTTCAGCATGTTTGAGTGTGGTAAGCCTGCCGTTAGCCCCAAAGTAAATAACCGTTTCCTTTTGAGAAAAGACTGAAATTGATAGGAATAGAAAGGTGAAAATGAATGCTACGCGTCCCTGAAAATAATTTCGTGTTTTCATGAGTCTATAAGTTAGGTTTGTGATTTGTAAATATAATCAATCTTCTTCGTTTTTTTTGTAAAATAAAGAATGACAAATCATGTAATAATATAATTATTATAACATGGATTGTTGATATTCTATATGCTTATGAAAAAGTAACAGAATGAGCTGAATTAAAAAATCAGTTGTTCATAAATTATTTGAATCAATTTGATGTTTTACATGATTAAATTCGTTACATTAGTTACATTTTAAATCGATTGAAATTTAAATGGATAAAGATTGAATTTTGACTTTATCAACCGTTTTATTTGAGAATTCCAAATAATACAGCCTTGTGTATTTTAAATAAAAAATTCTTTATTAATTTAAAATTATCCTATATGTCGAATCAGATTCGTGCACAATTAAGTGACGAAGATCTCAATGCAGGGTAAAAATGAAACACACTGAATAAAAAATGAACACGATCAGGGTCTCGAACCCCGATGTTGAGGTGAAAATGAACGAAACCGGGGTCGCCGACCTCAACATCGAGGTAAAAATGCCCGACATCGTACATTTCGACCCCGATGCTGAAGTGAAAACAGTTGATATCGAACGTGAATTGCTTAATTTTAAAAGACAAAAGAGGACAATCAAGAAACCAAATGACCTGACCTATGACAAAAAACAAGAAGCGGAAAAAAACATCGTCTCAGCCAGAAATGGGTGCATTCAAACATTTTTTAATCGACATGTTCGATGCATTGAGCCAGATGCATGTAACAGGTGGATTTTCCGACCTGTCAAGCGAGTTTAAACGAACTGCCTACGACTATAAAATTGGAATTTGGAACCCTACTGCAGGCAACGAATCAATCACGCCCATGGAGTTGAAATTATTCGCTGAAAGAGCAAAGAGAGATTATCGTGAAAGAAATTTTCTTGCGGGAGATATGTGTTTGTCCACCTATCAATTACAATTGGTTTTTGCTTTTTTCTCTGCAAGAACAATAGAACTTGAAAAAGAGAAAGGCAACAAAAACCACCCCAAAGTCATTGAATTTAATGAAGCAAAAAATGGAATGCTTAAGTCATTTAATATCAGGTTTCTTCTTGGTTATTTTAAAATGCTTACCCGTTTAAGTAATCCCGCTCAAAAATATTATGGCGCCTATATTCGTCTGGCACCATTTTACAAAGAAAAACCTAAGTTGGAGTTTATTTGCGATATATTTGGCTTCCATGCACAAAAATGTATGGTGAGCATTAACGGATGCAAGAGGCCGGCCTATAGACTGGCTAAGCCTTTTGATTCAGCGAAGACACCGGTTGCATGGATTTCCGCAGATGCTTCTCTTCTGGGTGAGTTTTACAAGGGTAGTAAAAAAGCATTGGAGGTTTTTATCCAGTCGCATGCTTTGACCAGAATGAAAGAACGGCTTGACCTGCTGGATCAGGAAGCCATTAACTATGCACTATGGGAAAATACGCATACCATTTCACAATTTGTAAGCTATCATGGATACTTGCTTTTACCGTTTAAGGTGTTTGATGTAAAGATCGGATACCTGGTTGCCAATGTTACTGATGACAAATTGCTGTTTCGCACCTTCCTGTTTATTACTCATAACTCGTCGCCTGAAGGTGTGCGTTTGCGAAAGCTGACAGGACTGGGGAAAGAAGACATTACCTATTGGAAGATTGACCGGTTGAGTACCTTCGTAAAACTTAAAGAAGAAAATTACCCTGGACTGATAGAATTGTTCTGCAAAGCGGGATTGGAACAGCTGATGGATTTGAAAGACAAGAAATTTACAATTGACTCGATGCAGGCTGCAAACCTGGATGGATTAACTGAATACATAACCAGGGGAAAAAATGAATCCAAACTGATGAACCTGGATTTGGATACGATGGTCAGCGAGGTGGATATGTCTATTGATTAAAAATTCGGTTTCCTCAGGTAGAGACAGGTATTATTAAAAACAGAGAGACAGGGCATTGCCCTGTCTCTACATACAATGGAATATTTTAAAATACGATTCTATTTTTTCTTTTTGGTTTGTTCTTCGGTCGAAATGGCTTCGCGCATGGAGGTGTCGGCCATGATGTTTTTATATTTCATATAATCCATAATCCCCAGATTACCGCTTCTGAATGCTTCGGCAATGGCCATCGGTATTTGTGCTTCGGCATCAATCACCTTGGCACGGGCTTCCTGGGCTTTGGCTTTCATTTCCTGTTCGAGGGCTACGGCCATAGCGCGGCGTTCTTCCGCTTTTGCCTGAGCGATATTTTTATCGGCCTCGGCCTGGTCCATTTGTAAACCGGCGCCAATGTTTTTACCGATGTCGATGTCAGCAATATCGATCGACAGAATTTCGAAAGCTGTTCCGGCATCCAGACCTTTTCCCAATACTACTTTCGAGATCGAATCCGGGTTTTCGAGCACTGCTTTGTGAGTATGCGACGATCCGATGGACGAAACAATCCCTTCGCCAACACGGGCCAACACAGTTTCTTCGCCGGCGCCTCCAACCAATTGCTTGATGTTGGCACGAACAGTTACCCTGGCGCGGCAAATCAGCTGGATGCCGTCTTTGGCAACAGCAGCAACCGGGGGCGTATCAATTACTTTGGGGTTTACCGACATTTGAACAGCCTGAAAAACATCGCGTCCGGCAAGGTCGATGGCAGTTGCCATTTTAAACGAAAGTTCGATGTTTGCCTTTTGTGCCGAAACCAGTGCATGAACCACTTTTTCAACATGTCCGCCAGCCAGGTAATGAGCTTCCAACTCGTCGCGGTTAAGTATCAGGCCAGCTTTTGTTCCTTCAATCAGTGCACGAACGATCACCGATGGCGGTACTTTCCGAAACCGCATCAGGAAAAGCTGAAGCAATGAAATACGAACATCGGATACGAGGGCTGAAAACCAAAGTCCGACGGGAATATAATACAAAATGATGACCAGCAGAATAAAAATTCCGACGATCAGTCCAAGTACTCCAAGTCCTGCAAATTGTTCCATTATTCTAAGTTTAAAGGTTCAACGGTAATTTGTGATTTTTCGATTTGAATAATCCTGACTTTCTGTCCCGGATCAACAAATGTTCCGGTCGATCTCACTTCGACAACTTCATTGTTTACTTTTATTTTCCCCATTGGGGCAAGCCTTCCGATGGTTACGCCAAGGTCGCCAACTTTTACTTTATCAGGATTTATCTCGTTGACAGAACCATGAAGAACGGTATGAAGTACCATTTTTTTTCCGCTTTTCCCTTTGAACAACAGAACGACCATGGTAGGCGCCACGATCAGGATAAAGCCAAGGGTCAGAAAACCTACAAGAGAACCATAACTGCTGAAGGCCAAATAAATACTATATCCGAAGAGAAGAATACCTCCAAGTCCGGCAATGGTTATTCCGGGCAAAATGGTGAATTCGATCAGCAACAGCACAATACCAAGAATAATGAGGAATAAAATGACTAGAAGGTTCATGAAAATTGGATTAATCGATGGTTGCTTTTAGTTCTTTTTGAACCAGAGCATTTTTCATCGGTCTAAGATATGAAAAAGTTCCTTTTTTAACATCACATTGTCCTTTATAATGAATTAATAAAGTGCATTGTTCGGCCTGGCATAGATCGTGCTCGCAAATCTGAACTAACGCATCAATCACATAGTCGAATGTATGATAATCGTCGTTGTGTAAAACGAGGAACCTTTCCTTTGATTTTTTATGTTCTTTTTGATCGTTTATTTCCTGATCGGGGTATTCTTTTGATGTCATAATTTATTGTTTAATTTTTCTGGCTTCGTTTTCTACTATTCTTTTTCCGTTCTGATAGGCGACAATAACGGCATTCCTGATTCCTTCCTGTTTGATCTGTTTTTGCATGATCACCGCATCCTGATAGTTTTTCAGATTACCGGCAGTGTATATAGTAACGCCCTTTTCATCCTGATAGTTTTCAACTTTTCGCAAAACCGAGAGTTTTTTAATTGATTTGAGTGCGCCCTCCGGAACTTTACCCTTGAACGAACCGACTTGTATTTTGTATGTAATAGTTGATTGAGCTTCAGCTTTTATAACCCTTTTCTTCGGCGATTTGTGGAACGTAAAAGTATCCGTTTTATTTTCGAAGATCGTTGAAGGCTGTGGTTTTTGCAAATTAGCAACTTGCTGAACACTATCCTTAAACAGCTCGATTTTTTTCTGAAATTTGGTTATTTCATCGTCGGTAGCTAATTGCCAATATTGGTTTTCCTGGTTCCTGACTTTTTCATACAAAGCCGGAATTTCCTGATTCAATGCGATGATGCGTTCTTCTGCCTTTAGTATTTGCGCCGAAATTACTTCTTTCCGGTCGCCCGAATCGTTGGCATATACCTTTCGTAAACTATCGGTTTGTGACGAAATCTGCTTTAGTTCGTTCTCCTTGAGCCATGCCTGAAGAAACATATTCTTTGATTCAGCTTTTACAAAATGTGAGAAATTATGATAACTGATATCCGAATTTACCTGAAAATCGAATGTCTTTCCTTTCAGAAAAGCCGGAATAATGAATTTATCTTCTTTCTTCTCCGTCTTAACTGTATCCGAAGAAGTGTGAATTTTTAATTCCGAAATAAAATTCCAAATAGATTTTCCGGCGTTGAATTGTTCAGGAAACAGTGTTGTTTGAGCCGAATTCCAAGATTCAGACTGATTTTTCGTTTCTGAATTGTCTGCAAATAGATAGTTGTCTCCGGCTGTGAACAAAAAGAAAAAAAATATTGTTTTTATGCTTGTTTTACAAGTGATTAACATCTTAAATGCTGAATTGATCAGGATTCAAAAGTACAAAAAATGTACCATGCATAAACTATGTCAATCCGTGTTTATTTTATCAACAACCCAATGGATGATCTGATTTCTATCATTATTTCAAGTATATTTGTCTAACTTAAAAACACACGTAAATGGCTACTTTAAGTAAAGGTGATAAAGCTCCTGAATTTTCGGGGATGAACCAAAATGGGGAACTCATTTCGTTGAGCGGATTCAAGGGCAAAAAGCTTATTTTATACTTCTATCCAAAGGATAATACGCCGGGATGTACGGCTGAGTCGTGCAATTTGAGCGATAATTATCAGATGTGGCTTTCGAAAGGCTACGAAGTTGTTGGGGTAAGTCCGGATAGCGTTGCTTCGCACAAGAAATTTGCCGATAAGTTCCAGTTTGGTTTTAATCTGGTTGCTGATCAGGCTACTGAAATTTTGCAGGCATATAGCGTTTGGGGCGAAAAAAACATGTATGGAAGGAAGTACATGGGCGTTTTGCGTACGACCTTCGTTATTAATGAAGAAGGAATTATTGAGGAAATATTTGGAAAAGTAGATACCAAAAATCATACAGATCAAATCATTAAAGCATTAGAAATATAATTAACATGGCAAACGAAGAAAAATCAAATCAGAACAAGGAAAAGCTGAAAGCTTTGCAGTTGACAATGGATAAAATCGAGAAAAGCTATGGCAAAGGCTCGATTATGAAGTTAGGCGACCGTGCTGTAGAAGATGTTCCTTCCATTTCATCAGGATCTATCGGACTGGACATTGCGATGGGTGTAGGCGGTTATCCAAAAGGAAGAATCATTGAGATTTACGGGCCTGAATCATCGGGTAAAACGACCTTGGCCATTCATGCCATTGCCGAAGCTCAGAAAGCAGGCGGAATTGCCGCTGTTATTGATGCAGAGCACGCTTTTGATCCGGGTTATGCCACCAAATTGGGCGTCGACATCAACGAATTGCTGATTTCGCAGCCGGATAACGGTGAGCAAGCCCTGGAAATTGCCGATAACCTAATCCGTTCGGGCGCTGTGGATATTATTGTAATTGACTCAGTGGCTGCATTGACCCCAAAAGCTGAAATTGAAGGTGAAATGGGCGACTCGAAAATGGGGCTTCAGGCTCGTTTGATGTCGCAGGCATTGCGCAAGCTGACAGCAAACATCAATAAAACCAAAACCTGCGTAATTTTCATCAATCAGTTGCGCGAAAAAATTGGGGTGATGTTCGGTAATCCTGAAACCACCACCGGCGGTAATGCCCTGAAGTTTTATGCATCCGTGCGTCTCGATATCCGCCGTATTGGCCAGATTAAAGATGGGGAAGAAGCTCAGGGAAATCATACCCGGGTGAAAGTGGTGAAAAACAAAGTAGCACCACCGTTCAAAAAGGCCGAATTCGACATCATGTATGGCGAAGGTATTTCAAAAACCGGCGAAATTGTTGACTTAGGTGTCGAATTAAACATCATAAAGAAAAGCGGTTCGTGGTTTAGTTATGGCGAAACCAAGCTTGGCCAAGGCCGCGAATCGGTAAAATCGTTGCTTCAGGATAATCCTGAATTGGCTCAGGAGTTGGAATCCAAGATTTTTGAAGCAATTACCACCACTACAACAACGGTAAATTAAATAAAGATTAAAAAACAGTTTTTGTCCGGGTGTGGCAGCGGCGCTGTTTCTCCCGGATTTTTTTTAACGTTATCTTTTGTGCCGGATTATTTATCTGATAGTTTTGTAGTTTATTTGTTATAATTGAGAATCAGGTGGCCTGAAAACATAATCGTAGAAAGGTTTCCGTTAATTAAGGAAGTTATGAAAGTTTTAAAATTTGGAGGCACTTCGGTGGGAAGCGCTGAAAACATTCAAAAGGTAAAAGAAATTCTGATGAGTCAGCACGACGATGTGATCGTTGTGGTGTCGGCATTGGGAGGAATTACCGACAAAATTTTGAGTGCAGCAAAAATGGCTGCGATCGGAACCGGCTACTTTCAGGCTGAATTAACAGAAATCAATACGCGCCATTTCGAAACAATTGAAAAACTTTTCGATGGCAAAAAACAAGCTGAAGTAAAAGCTCAAACACAAGTTTTGCTTGACGAGCTTGGACGTATTATTCACGGCGTTTCGCTCATTGGTGAACTTACCCCCAAAACACTCGATAAAATTGGCGGTTTTGGCGAACGGCTGTCGTCGCTCATCATTTCAGAATACATTCCTTCCGCTAAATGGTTCGATTCCAGTAAATTGATCCGAACCAACAGCGATTTCGGAAAAGCCATCGTAAATTTTGAAATAACGAACCAGCTTATCTGTTCGGCTTTCGATTCATTTTCAGGAATAGCTATTGTTCCAGGGTTTATTTCGAGCAACGAGGCCGGAGAATATACCACCTTGGGTCGCGGTGGTTCCGATTATACAGGCGCTATATTGGCGGCAGCATTGGATGTTGCGTCACTCGAAATATGGACCGATGTCGATGGATTTATGACTGCCGATCCGCGGGTAATCAGTAAAGCTTACACGATAAATACACTGAGTTATTCGGAAGCCATGGAGCTTTCGCATTTTGGGGCAAAAGTGATTTATCCGCCTACCATATTGCCGGTTTACAAGAAAAGTATTCCGGTCAGGATCAAAAATACGATGAATCCTGAAGCTGAGGGAACTCTGATTACAGAAAGCAAACTCAATGGTAAAGATCTGCCAATCAAAGGCATTTCGTCCATTTCGAACATTACCCTGATTACCGTTCAGGGATTGGGAATGGTTGGTGTAGCTGGTATTTCGGCGCGACTGTTTGGTGCTTTGGCCCGGCAAAACATTAATGTTATCCTGATTTCGCAGGCTTCGTCCGAAAATTCCATCAGTTTTGCCATTGATTCGGCAAGTTCGTCAAAAGCCGAAACCGCCATCAGACAAGAGTTTGAAAGGGAAATTCAGCTCGATCAGATCAATAAAATTACGATTGAGGATAATCTGGCAATCGTTGCCATCGTGGGCGAAAACATGAAACATTCCACGGGCGTTGCCGGGAAACTGTTCAATACCATTGGCAAAAACGGGATCAACATCATTGCCATTGCACAGGGAGCTTCGGAGCTGAACATTTCGTGGGTGGTAAAAGTGTCCGATTTAAGGAAAACACTGAATGTTGTTCACGAATCGTTTTTCCTTTCTGAAAATGTTGAATTGAATGTTTTCTTGCTGGGAATAGGTTTGGTTGGCGGAAACCTGCTCGAACAAATCAAACAACAACAGCCTAAATTACTGAAGGAAAAACATCTGAAAATAAAACTGGCTGGTGTGGCCAACTCCAAAAAAATGTTGTTCGTCCGCGAAGGCATTGACATTGCTACTTTTCGCGAAAAGCTAATGACAGAAGGCAAAGAGTCAAGTCTTGAAGAATTCAAGAACGAAATTATGCGATTGAATATGTACAATTCCATTTTTGTGGATTGTACGGCTAACGATCGGTCTGCCGGATTGTATGCCGAATTGCTGAATGCCAACGTTTCGATTGTAGCCGCCAACAAGGTCGCTGCTTCTTCGGAATATGAAAATTATGCGATGCTGAAGAAAACAGCCAAGCGAAAAGGCGCCAAATTTCTGTTCGAAACCAATGTGGGCGCTGGATTGCCGATTATTTCAACCTTGAACGATTTGGTAAATTCGGGCGATACAATTTTGAAAATTGAAGCTGTTTTATCAGGAACGCTCAACTATATTTTTAATACTATCAGCGAAAAAATTCCATTGAGCCAGACCATCCGAATGTCCCAAGAGCAGGGTTTTGCTGAACCGGATCCGCGAATTGACCTTAGCGGCGTGGATGTGGCGCGTAAACTGTTGATCCTGGTTCGTGAATCGGGTTATCCGTTCGAAATGAAAGACATCAAAATCAATACATTTATTCCAGCTAAATACTTCGAAGGAAGTGTGGACGATTTCTGGAAACACATTCCTGAAATGGACGCTGAATTTGAGGTCAAGCGGAAAAAGCTAGCTGCTGAAGGACGTTTCTGGCGGTTTGTTGCGAAGTTCGATCAGGGAAAAGCCGAAATCGGACTTCAGGAAATAGCAGCAGGCCACCCGTTTGCCGACCTTCAGGGATCGAACAATCTGGTGATGTTTACAACCGAACGCTATCAGGAATATCCGATGATCATTAAAGGATATGGCGCTGGCGCTGCCGTAACTGCCGCCGGAGTTTTTGCTGATATTATTCGTGTTTCAAACATCTAAAAACATGAAGATCAGGAACCTGGCAATTGGATTGTTTGTCTGGAGTTTTGTCGGATGTACTCCAAATACGCCCAAACAAATTGCTGAACAGTCGCTTTTTCAGGTTTCGACTATCGATGCGCTCATGCAGGGCGTTTTCGACGGAAATACAAAGTTGTCGGAACTTGCCAGGAAAGGCGATTTCGGGATCGGCACACTCAATGCTCTTGATGGTGAGTTGGTTCTTGAAAATGGCCAATTTTATCAGATAAAAGCGGATGGAAAAGTGTATCGCCCTTCCGAAGAAACCTTAACACCATTTGCTTCGGTGGTGAAATTTGCCCCGGAAGATTCAATAGAAGTTCATAATTTGGATTTTGCACAACTGAAACATCTGGTTGACAGCTTGATGAGAAGTCCCAATTACTTTTATGCCATTCGGTTGGACGGCCAATTTGAATCGGTTCATACCCGCAGTGTTCCAGCGCAACAGAAACCATATCCTGAATTGATTATTGTAACACGGAACCAGCCCGAATTTAATATCACGGGAACTCGTGGTAAAATTACTGGTTTTTTCTGTCCCGAATTTGTGAAAGGGATCAATATTCCCGGTTATCATCTTCATTTTTTGTCGGATGATAAAACATCAGGCGGACATTTGTTGGGATTCCAGTTGAAGTCGGGAATGTTGAAATTGGATCGGATTAGTAAATTTGAAATGCAATTGCCCGATTCGGGAGCATTTCAGAAAAGTGAATTTAAAACCGACCGTTCGGCGCAAGTGAAGGAAGCTGAAAATAAATAACTATGAAATACATTATCGTTTTAGGAGATGGAATGGCCGATGAGCCATTAGCTGCTTATGGTGGGAAAACGCCGCTTCAGATGGCCGAAAAACCGGTGATCGACAGCCTGGCAAAAAAAGGTCGAACGGGCCGATTGATAACCGTTCCGGAAGATATGCACCCCGGAAGCGAAATCGCCAACATGTCGGTGCTGGGTTACGATGTGCACACGATTTTCGAAGGTCGCGGTGTGCTTGAAGCAGCCAGCATGGGTGTGACGTTACAGGAAAACGATCTGGCATTGCGCTGCAATATTCTGACCATCGAGAATGAAAATATCAAAAATCACTCAGCTGGTCATATATCAAATGCCGAAGCTTACGAGCTAATCGAATTTCTGAATAAAAATCTGGGAAATGAGATTATCCGCTTTTATCCGGGTGTTTCGTACCGGCATTTGCTGGTGATTAAAAACGGCAAAAAGCAACTTGATTGTACTCCGCCGCACGATGTCCCCGGAAAACCATTTCGTCCTTGTCTGATCAAACCTGAAAATGAAGAAGCCGTAGCTACCGCCAAATTATTGAATTACCTGATTTTGCGCTCGCAGGCATTGCTTGCTGATCATCCGGTTAACCTGAAGCGTAAAGAAGTAGGGAAAGATGTTGCGAACAGCATTTGGCCCTGGTCGCCAGGTTATAAACCACAAATGCCGACCATGAAAGAGCTTTTTTGCATCGAAAAGTCGGCAGTAATTTCGGCAGTCGACCTTATACAGGGAATTGGCGTTTATGCCGGAATGGACGTGATTAAGGTGGAAGGAGCTACCGGTTTATATGATACCAACTACGAAGGAAAAGCACAGGCAACCATCGAAGCGCTGAAAGACCACGATTTGGTTTATTTGCATGTGGAAGCTAGTGACGAAGCTGGTCATGAGGGTAATGTGGAGTTGAAAACCAAGACCATCGGCTATTTGGATTCACGGATTGTCAAATATCTCGTGGAGGAAACTGAGAAGATGGACGAACCGGTTACTATTGCAATTTTGCCTGATCATCCAACGCCATGTGCGACCAAAATTCACACCCGTAATCCGGTGCCGTTTATCATTTACCGACCCGGTGAAACACCTGATGATGCTCAGTTCTACGACGAATTTGAAGTCGCCAAAGGTTCTTATGGAATGCTGAAAGGCGATGAGTTTATGAAAGCGTTGCTGAAATGAAAAAGCCTCTCCCCAGCCCTCTCCGAAGGAGAGGGAGCTTAGAGCTTGAAGACTCGAAAGATTTGCTTTTTTTAAGCCTCACCCGTCAGGGGAGGTTTGGAGGGGGCTTCTAAATTATAAACAGATAAATAAAAGGCCTTGCCCGGGCTGTTAATCTTTCCCCCTTTGGGGGAATAAGAAGGGGGCTTTACTATGAAATACTACAGTACCAACAAATCAGTTCCGGAAGTTTCGCTGATGGAAGCTGTTACAAAAGGCTTAGCTGCCGATAATGGATTGTTTATGCCCGAACGTATTGAATCGTTTGATCCTGAGTTTTTTGAACGTATTCCCCAAATGAGTTTTCAGGAAATATCGTTCGAAGTAGCCAAAAAGTTCTTCGGAGAAGATGTTCCAGAGGAAACCTTGAAAGACCTTGTTTACGACACACTTAACTTCGATTGCCCTGTCGTAAAAGTCAACGATTCGGTCTATTCGCTTGAGCTGTTTCATGGACCAACGTTGGCTTTCAAAGATGTTGGCGGTCGGTTTATGGCTCGGTTACTGGGCTATTTCCTTCAGGGATTTAAAAAGGAAGTTAACGTTCTGGTCGCAACTTCGGGAGATACCGGAAGCGCCGTGGCCAATGGATTTTATAAAGTCCCCGGAATCAAGGTTTATGTGCTGTATCCCAAAGGTTTGGTGAGCGACATTCAGGAAAAACAATTTACTACCCTTGGCGAAAACATTACTGCGCTCGAAATTGACGGTACGTTTGACGACTGTCAGCGGCTGGTAAAATCGGCTTTTCTCGACAAGGAATTGAACGATGCGATGGTTTTGACTTCGGCAAACTCGATTAATGTAGCCCGCTTTCTGCCACAGGCATTTTACTATTTCAATGCGTTCGCTCGTTTGCGAGAGGCTGGAGTTGCCGGCGATGTGGTACTTTCGGTACCAAGCGGCAACTTTGGCAACCTCACTGCCGGATTGTTTGCCAAATTTATGGGACTGCCGGTTAAACGGTTTATTGCGGCTAACAACAGCAACGATATCGTGTACAAATACCTCAAAACTGGTAAATACGAACCTCGTGATTCGGTTGCTACCATTGCCAATGCGATGGACGTGGGCGCGCCAAGTAATTTTGCCCGAATTTTGGAATTGTACAAGCATTCGCACGAAGCTGTTTCTGCAGATATGGTAGGCTACCGCTATTCGGACGAGGAAATTCGCGAAACTATGAAGCAGGTTTTTGAGGACGAAAATTATATGCTCGATCCTCATGGAGCAGTTGGTTATCGTGCACTGAAGGCCGATTTAAAAGACGGCGAAGTAGGTATTTTCCTGGAGACAGCACATCCGGCCAAGTTTACCGAAACCGTTGAAGGTGTTCTGGGCAAAGGAACAGTTGACCTTCCGGAGAAGCTGGCGGCCTTTATGAAAGGTGAAAAGATTTCGATCA
>Ga0302296_1001054_pt1 | contig 20921 bp, 13 predicted proteins | sample III_Fen_N3_1_FD_194546 | JGI IMG/M metagenome (GOLD analysis project Ga0302296, IMG submission 194546) | Peat permafrost microbial communities from Stordalen Mire near Abisko, Sweden - III_Fen_N3_1 | ecosystem: Environmental > Terrestrial > Soil > Wetlands > Permafrost | place: Sweden: Abisko...
CAATCGATTAATATATTGATTTGATTAAAGAAATCTTCTTTGATTTTTCTTCCTTGTATTGCCAAATCTGCAAATCCAATATTTTGTGCGTTTTTCATACCCAAATATAAGAAATAAATACCATTCATGTAAATGATATTCAATTATATATGCTGTTTTATTTGACTATTTTCCCTTGCAACGGTCTCATTATATGTAAGTGGTGTCTATTATGTAAAAATTAAAGGTTCAAAATCATATGCCTCTCATAATTTATTTGTAATAAAATAGAATTTAAAAAATCTATTTATGGATAGTTGATTTATTGCAGAATAAGTCAACCTTTCGTTTTTACAAACAAAACCATTTCATATCTTTGGCATATATTTTAAGAAGATGTCAAAACTATTTTCAGGCGAAGCCTTTGATGTAATGAGAAACAAAAATTTCCGTTTGTTTCTCTTTTACCGTTTTTTCTTAACTATGGCAACTTTAATGCAATCGGTTGTAGTAAGTTGGCAGTTATATAATCTTACTCATAATGTTTTTTCACTGGGTTTGATCGGTTTAGTTGAAGTAGTTCCACAAGTTAGCATTGCACTTTTTGCTGGCCATTTTATTGATATTTGGGATAGACGAAAAATCATCATCAACACATCATTATTATTATTGGTTGGTTCAGGCATATTATTAACGTATAGCATTCCATCACTCAATTGTTTTGCTTTGTTTGGAACGATTCCCATTTTCATAACCATATTTCTTACGGGCTTTGTTCGAGGAATATTAATGCCGGCTCATACAGCTCTTTTAGGTCAATTGGTTCCTCGCGAAAAGTTAGCAAAAGCAGCAACATGGAATAGTGCGAACTGGCATATTGCTGCCGTTCTAGGTCCTGCAATTGGAGGATTAATCTATGGATTCTTTGGAATTGTTGCCGCTTATTCATTTGTGTTTTTATTTTTCTTAACATCAATTTTCTTAATCATTGCGACCAAAAAAGTAGAACAAGTGATTACTGAAAAGAAAAGCCAAGAAGGAATATTTATAAGCATAAAAGAAGGAATTCGATTTGTATTTAAAAGCGAAATGTTACTTGGTGCTTTCTCACTCGATATGTTTGCTGTATTGTTTGGAGGAGCCGTTGCTATGCTTCCTGTATTTGCTTCGGATATACTGAAAGTTGGACCCGAAGGTTTAGGATTTCTTCGCTCATGTCCTGCCATTGGCGCAATACTAATGTCTTTTGTATTGATGATTCGATTACCCATACACAACACGGGAAAATATCTTATGTGGGCAGTTGTAGGCTTTGGATTGTGCATGATTGGTTTTGCACTTTCAACCAATTTTTATCTTTCAGCATTGTTACTTTTCCTCAGTGGTATTTTCGATAATGTCAGTGTTGTGATACGATCAACCATTCTTCAGCTATTCACTCCTAACGAAATGCGTGGACGAGTTGCTGCAGTTAATAGTATTTTCATTGGCTCATCAAATGAACTGGGAGCTTTTGAATCGGGAACTGCAGCACGTTTCATGGGATTGGTTCCATCGGTGGTATTTGGAGGTGTGATGACACTTATCGTTGTTGGCTTTGCAGCAAAAATGTCTCCGAGCTTAAGACGATTATCTTTGCGAGAATAAAACAGTAATATGAATACTAGAAGGATCATTCATTGCACGTTTTTTTTAATTTCAATATGCTTCGTAGGAGAATGCTCTCATAATTCCCCAACGAAAGTTGCAGGTTTTAAAGAACTGACAACCGTTGCTTTTATCCTTCCCAATGATACAGTTAATCTTAGCATTTTCGAGAAGAACGATTTGCATTCGCTGCAGTATGTACTCAAAGTTTCAGGTATAGCTTTTTCAGAAATTTCGGTAGAAAAAATAATGACAACTAGACTTAGTAATTATAGTATCATCGTAGTTCCATTTGCTTCAGCTAAATATTTAACAGACTTTGCAATGTTAAACCATGTAATGTCTGCAGTGAAAGCTGGAAGCAATATATTGACCGATGGATTATCAGACATAGATGAATCCTTGAAACTCAAATTACAAAGCGAACAAATAAACATCTCAACAATCGGCGATTCATTCTTTTCGAGCGATACTCTTTTTTGGACTACACCACACGATTGTTACATTTTTGACAATTCCATTCAGAAAGATTCGGTACTTGCTTTCGAAAAAAAATCGAAGCAACCAATTGCCGTTAGCGGGACATTTGGCAAAGGTCATTTCATCAGTATTTCTACACTATTTGACCCGAATACCACAAAAGGATATTCGCGCTTCCCTTTTCTCATAGAATGGATGGAACGTTTTCTTGGTTTGCAGAGAATAGCAGAACGAAAATCGGTAGAAATGTATTTCGATCCTGGAATGCGTGTCGATAATCTCAATATTGATTCATTGGCACAACTTTGGCGTGAACGATTGATAAAACGAGTGTATATTGCAGGTTGGTATTTCGACAATAATATCGATTATACACCCATTTTAAAAGCCTGTCACCGAAATGGGATTCAAGCTTATTGCTGGCTCGAAACTCCAGAAATTAATAAAACATTTTGGGATAAACATCCCCAATGGAGAGAAAAAACAGCATCTGGTCGTGATGCAAATATCGATTGGCGCAAATTGATGAATTTAGCCGATACTGCATGCCGAAAACAAATTTGCAATGAGTTCGATAGCTTTCTAATGAAACAAGATTGGGATGGAGTAAATCTTGCTGAACTTTATTTCGAACCACATCCTGAAGGTTTTGATAATCCCGACAATTTCACTCCAATGAACACAATTGTTCGTAACGAATTTAAACAAAAATCGGGTTTCGATCCTATTGATTTGTTCAATCCCCAAAGTTCGAATTATTGGAAAACGAATAAAAAGAGCTGGCGACTCTTTGCCGATTACCGAAAAGATCTTTCTTATCGTTTGAAATGTCAGTTTATTGCATTTTTAAATTCTGTAAAAAGCAGAAAAACGGGATTTGATGTAATGATGACAGGCATTGATGTTAGTCTTCAACCTACCGAATCGGACAATATTGGTGAATCGACCGAATATACCTTGGAGCTTTATAAGAAATATGGAATCACCTTACAAATTGAAGATCCATCAAATTGCTGGGGAAGTGGACCAGAGCGATATGCTGAACTTGGTACATTATATCGAAAAACGGTAAAAGACGAAAATCGTTTGGTGTTCGATTGCAATGTGGTTGGAAGTCACGAAAAAGGATATGGTGGCTTTCCATCCGAAAAACCATCGGGCGAAGAAATTCGACAAATAGCTTATAACATGGCAGTTCATAATGTTCGTCCAGCATTTTATGCCGAAGATGGCGTTTCACTCATAGATTTTAAAAACATAAGTACAGTCCTAGCAAGCACAGCACAGATAAGCTATGAAAACAAAAACGAATGGAACATAACGTGTCCCTTTACAATTTTAATAAATACTGGTTCAAAAAACTGTTCACTATTGCTCGATGGGAAACCATGGTTAGCAGGAAAGAATGGCAAAACAATTATACCAAAAGGAAAACATATATTACGTTGCGATACAATACATTCACCAATCAACGCCATTGCATTACTAACAATTTCAGGTGAGTTAGAATCTGCACTATTTTCAAAAGATAAATTAGAGTTTTCCTATTCGGAAGATATAACGACATGTTATGCAATCATAAATAAAAAGCCGAAAGCTATTTTAATCGATGGAAAAGAATCGAAATGTTTAATTTTAGAAGGAAAAGAGTTTGTTTTGAAATTACCACAAGGAAAGCATTCAGTAGCAGTTAAAGATTAACCTTCCATCCATTTCTTAAAATCTATAACTAGTGAACAATTCATTTTGGTATTCTTTGCTTACTTTAACTTCAATTTCAACGCTAATTAGAAATACCTAAACACTACTAATTAATGATATGGCAATTATGTTATGCTTAAAACATGAAACAAATTGATAAAAAATGTGAAATTTTAATTTTTAAACATGATATTTCTAAAAGTATAATATCTTTGCTGCGCGTTTAGCGACATAAAAATGGGTTTTATTTTTTTTAAAATCAACATATAAATAAATAGTTACAACCCACTACAACTAAGTGTTTTTATAGATCAACCCTTAAATAAAATGTAATGAAAAAGAAAACAATGAAAAAACTATTAACAATGATTTTTGTATGTTCCGGAATTATTTCGGGATATAGTCAAACTTCTACATCAAAATCTTCTACAACAGGATTTAGTTTTGAAGGACATAATTTTAACGGGTATTCTCCTAATACCGATGTCAAAAAGTTAAAACTAGAATTAGCAAATATCTCAAACAAGATGAATGCTAAACGTGGAGCAAATGGAATAGTAACACTTCCTGTCGTAGTTCACGTTATCTATAATGGAACAGTTGGAAACATTTCTGATGCTCAAATTCAAAATGGAATTACCTATTTAAATGAAGCTTTTAGTGGAACAGGCTTTTTCAATAACGGGCTTGAAACAAATATTCGTTTCAAACTGGCTCAACGCGATCCTAATGGATTAAACACTACGGGAATCACTCGCGATCAATCACAGTATACAAGCATGGATATGCAAAATGGTATAGATGGTAAACCGCTTGATGATCAAAATGTAAAAAACATAAATCGTTGGGATCCCACAAGTTATGTAAACATTTGGATAGTAAATGATGTACACGAAGGTACAGACCCAAGTGTAGCTGGATATGCTTATTTGCCAAACGTATTATCTGTTGAACCAAATAGAGATGGAATAATTATGGAGAGTGAATATTTTGGATCTTCAGAAGCAAAATCATCAGTAATAATTCACGAAATAGGTCACTATCTTGGTTTGTTGCATACTTTCGAAGGTGGTTGTACAAATAACGATTGCAGCATTGATGGCGATGGTATTTGCGATACCCCTCCAGTCTATTTTGACAATACATATAGTTGTACAATTAACAAAAATTCATGTACAACCGATGCTGACGATAAATCATTAAACAATCCTTTCCGCCCTGTAGCTTTAGGTGGTACTGGTGATGTTCCTGATTATAAACAGAACTTTATGGATTACAGTAATTTCGAATGTTATCAATCGTTTACTCAAGACCAAGGAGTTAGAATGTATGGTATTGTAAATGGAATTCGCACTAAACTTTTATCTTCATTGGCATTATATCCATGTTCAACTCCAATTCAACTATCTTTAACTTGGCCAACAAGTACCAGTGAAGTTGGTCAATCAATTTCAGTGGACAATGCTACTACCGGTGCAACATCATATCAATGGATGGTAAATGGAGCGTTAGTTAGTTCAACACAAAATTTAGCTTACACACCAACGCAAAGTGGTTCATATAACATTCAGTTAATTGCTAAAAACAACGACCAATATTGTGATGTTAAAACGAATCAAATCTTTACGGTTACTTGCCCTGTTCAATCATCATTTACCTATACGGCTACTCAAACAACACCGAACCAAGCTATAAACTTTACAAACTCATCTAGTAAAGCTTCAAGTTATGAATGGTATGTAAATGATGTTTTAAAATCGACGACAACAGATTTTTCATTTTCTTCTACAAGTCCAGGATTATTTAATATTAGTCTAAAAGCCAGTAATTCATTTTGTACTGAAACAGCAAATGATGTTTTAGTAACCGTAAATTCAAGTATTTTACCACAAACAGGCTTACCAGTTTGGCCTATCATACCTGTAACGACAAGCTTATCTACTGCTGTCGATTTTAGAAATAATCCTATTTCATTAAGCACATTTCCAAAATCATTTCCTACTGCAAATGCAAGTACGGCTTCACCAGCCTTTGATGACTGTGGGAATCTTTTATTTTACGCAATTCAAGATGGAACAACTAATTCATATGCACTTAATTTTTATGATACTAAAGGCATAAAATTAAATTCTAATGGGGGATTAAATGGAATTAGAATGAATGGCAAATTGGATGTTGTTCGAGTACCTGGAAAAAGTAACGATTGGTTTATTATTTATAAAGAATGGACAGATGTTATTAAACCAAGTGTTAATAACGAAACGTATACCCCAACTAATTGGCGATATGCTCAAGTTCATTATACCGGAGCAAACGATTTTACAATCATTTCTGACAATGCATTGAAATTAAGTGATGGTTCAACATCAACGTATTCAACAGTTAGTGCTGTTTCAAGAACGGTAAATGGTGATCCTAATAAACACTATTTATATTTAATGCAAAGAATTTGGGGTAGTCCTTCTATTGAAATGCACCGTTATATAATTGATAACAAAGGTATTTCTTTTGAAAAATCTACTGGACAAATAGCCAATTATGGATGGTCAAATATAGGTTGCTCAATGGTTTCTGGTGTATTAAGTAACGACGAAAACTTGTTTGCAGCAACAGCACGTTCATACGGTAGCGGAGATAATGATATAATATTAATAGATTGTAAATATTTCGATAATGAAACTTCTCATTACAAAAAAATAGCAATTGAAACTTGTAAAGTATTAGATAATACGAATACATGGGTAAATGCTTCATCAATTGCCAGAATAAATACAATTGGTCAAAGTGTTTGTTATTTAGCTTTCAGCCCAAATAATAAGTTTTTATTCTTTACTAGTGGGGGAAATGGAAGTAACATAAGCTATTCAAATTATCTTGGTCAACTTGAATTGAATGATAACATATTTGCCTTAACTGACCCTTTAAGATTAAGAGTTAAAATTAGAGATTTTAACGTTTCAGATTTAAGTCCTGCTTCTGGATTATATGATATTTCTCAAGCATTTGACGGTAATTTATATTTTGTAAAACGAGCAGAAAATAAACTTTTCGTTATTCCTCAAGCTATCGCAAATAATTATATGGTACAGGATTTAGTTTCAACTGATATTGATTTCAGCGATGCTAACACACCTAATATAGTAATTCCCGATGGAAATGGTTTTTCAGAGTTACCGAATCAAATTAATGGCTACAATTATTTAAATACAAATGCTGTTGGTGTTGATATAGCTTTAAATGCTGTTGATTGTAATGGTAACTGTAATGGAAAAACATTTAACGTGGAACTATTTAATACTACAACTAACGAAGTTGTAAATACCTTTAGCATTTCGAATTGTAATTCAACGATTCATTTCTGTGCCGATTATTTCACTAAATATTCTCTTCGTGAAACATTAACAGGAAAAGTCTACAACAATGTAGTTGTAAATAGTAAAGTGGTATATCCTGCAGATCAGGTATCATTAACATTCTTACCAGAAGCTACTTGTGGTAATGTATGTAACATGAGCGATGCATCAATAAAATCGATAACTCAGGTTTGTCAAGGAAATACAATTGAATTATCGGTTGAAATTCAAAACAACGGCTTAGTTCCGTTATCAGCTAATTTGCCAATTACTGTTTACAAAAATATTGCAAACCAATCGTCAATTTTAAGTTCAAAAACTATAGGTACTCAAGTTGATCCTTCAAAATCTATTGTGTTACTGATTTCTGTTCCACGTCAAGACAATGCTACCATTTTAGTTCATTTGAATGACGACGGAATTAATTTCCCAACAACAAAATATAGCGAATGTGATTATTTAAATAATAAAGATTCAGTTCATGTTAGCTATCCTCAATTGACCTTAGATTTGGGACCTGATTTTACAATGTGTCAAAATGATTCAAAAATATTGACAGCAAATCCAGGATTTACCAGATATATTTGGTTAAAAGATTATAGTTCAAAACAAAATTTAACAATAACTGGTGGAGGTATTTATACCGTTGAAGCTATCGATGGTTGTGGAGTTCTTCAATCAGATGCAGTTACAGTTACAATTGATAATTCAACAATTTCTATTGCAAACGATACATCAATTTGTGAAAATTCTTCAGATGAAGTAATAGTTCCAATTGTGGATTTATCGAAAACGAGTATTTATCCATCAACAGGAGTTACTCAAACAACATCAGGTTATTCAATTAAGCCATCAGTTACAACATCATATATCATTAATGCACCAACATCATCAGGTTGTAAAGCTTATGATAATTTTACTGTAACCGTTCAGCAATGTAACCCAATTTGTATTGATGCTATCGTTAATACGTTAACACAAGTTTGTCAAGGAAATCAAATTGTTTTATCTTTTGGAATTACGAATAATGGAAATATAGCTATTCCTGCTACAATGCCATTTGCCGTATATGCAAATACTATTAGCAATGCAACGTTAATCAAAACATCAACAGTTGGAACTCAAATTGATCCAACTCAAAATGCAAATATTCAAATTGCAATTGCAAAACTACAAAATGCAACAATCATTGTTCAACTTAATGATGATGGCACTTTTGGTTCAACTGGTGGTTTCCCTGTAACAACAATTAAAGAATGTGATTTTACAAATAACTCAAAATCAATTTCAGTTAATTATCCACTTTTAACACTTGATTTAGGCGATGACTTTACAATGTGTCCTAATGAAACACGGGTATTAACAGCTAATCCAGGTTTTGTTTCTTACTTGTGGACAAACAATAACACAACCAATCCATCATTTATAGTTAACAATGCAGGAACATTTACTGTAAACGCAACCGATGTCTGTGGAAATGTATTGACAGACAATGTTGTTGTAAAAGTAGATAATTCAACTATCAACTTTGCTGACGACATCACACTTTGTGCAAATGGAACCGACAAACTAATTGTTACTATTACAAATCCATCGGTAACAAGCATTTCACCAACTACTGGTGTTACTACAACTTCAACAGGTTATAGCATTAAACCAAGTATTACTACAACGTATTCTATTTCTTCTAAAACATTAAATGCTTGTCCTGTAACAGATATATTTACCGTAACAATTGATGCTTGTAAACCTGTTTGTAAAGTATCAGCTGGCGATAATGTTACTACATGTTCGGGTCAACCAGTTACATTAACTGCTAAACCAAGCGATTGTATGGTTGGAACAATTACTGGCTGTTCAGCAAAAGTTAATTCCCCTTATAATTGTTCATCAAATCCAGTAACAGGTAGTGATGGTATTACTATCAATGCAGGACAAACCGTGTACATTTCGAGTTATTCAGGAACAATTACTATGAATGGAGGAACACTTATTATTTGTGGCAACACTTCGAACCTTCCAATAAATAGTGGTAATAATTTGGTGACAGGAACTGTTATTATAAATGGAACTGTAACGTTCAGTAATTTGAATATCAATAACGGTTACATTACGTTCAAAAATTATGGAACCAGTACTTTCCAAAATGCTACAAGTAATGCTGCAATAGAAAATTATGGGACTATGACTTTTAATGGTGATTTTACAAGCAAAAATAGTTTCATAAACATGGGTACAATAACAGAGAATCAATCATTGATGAATAGTCCAGCTTGTACTTTTAATAATCAAGGATTACTTACGATAAAAGGTACATTGCATAATAATAGTAATGCTACAATATTAAATAGCTGCACCATCAATGCTAATCAATACATGAACGACTATATCACAACAAACTCAGGTACTATAACTGCGAACGATACAAAGTTAAATGGTTCAAGTATATATAATGCAAGTGCAGGTAGTATATTACAAACAGCAACATTCTCTAACGATGGTATCATTAAGGGCGATGCAAGCAAATGTGCAACAATAAAAATTACACAAAGTGCCAATGTAAACAGCTCGAATATAACTGGAATTATTAATGTGTGCGGTATTACCTCAACAAACAACAGTACCTTTAATTCAAAAGTACTATTTAATTGTGGTTGTGCTGCAGGAACATCTGGTATTCAATATGCTTGGACTCCTGCTTCAGGACTTAATGATGCTACATCGGCAACACCTACTATTTTAAACCCCAAAGCAACCACAACCTACACCGTGAAGGTAACTGATGCCAATGGAAGTACAAATAGTGACGATGTAACGGTAACCGTAATTCCGTGCTCGCATGTAACAATATCGCCGAACCCTTACACGCAATTTATAAATATTGTTGCAACAACCACTGTTACCGGTAATGCTACGATATATGTGCGTAACTCGCAAGGCCAGCTTATAACCCAACAAACTATCCAAACAAACAACTCACAGGCTGTATGGTTGAATTGGCTAACAAATGGAAGCTATACTGTGCAAGTGGTAACAAGTGAATATACCGAAACTAAAACCATTATTAAGAACTAAAATCTTAATTAAATAAAAAAAATCCCGAAAGAATAAAGTCTTTCGGGATTTTTTTGCTTAAAACTTATCCTTCCATCCATTGCCGAAAATCGCTTACACGTTCGCGACTAACAATCGAATTTTCTGTTGAACAATGTGGCAGTTTTACCATCAACCGGCTTCCAGAATAAACGACTACATCTTCAATTGCATCAATCGCAACGAGATATTTCCTATTAATGCGGAAATATCGTTTGGGATCAACACAATCTTCAACAGCATCTATAAACAATTCTATCGGATATTGTCGTCCATCGCTCGTTCCAATCCAAGTAGCTTTATCTTGGCTAAAGAAATACGAAATTTGTTCGATTGGAATCATTCGCAAATGTTCGCCAACTTTCACAACAAAACGAGTTTTAAAACCTGTTTTTAATTCAGTTCCAAGATTGGAAAGTAATTGTTTATTAATGAAAGTCGTTTGGTTAGATTGAATACTTTTAAATTTAAGCAAAGCAGCTTCGAGTGTCAGTTTGGTAACTGGTTTTAAAAGATAATCGACACTATTCACCTTAAATGCTTTAATTGCATATTCGTCATAGGCAGTCGTAAAAATCACGGGACAAGGCACAATACATTGTTCAAAAATCTCAAAGCTTAAACCGTCGGCTAATCTAATATCCATAAATGCAAGATCGGGAGCATCGTTGGTTTTAAACCATTGAACTGCCGATTTCACAGTATCGAGTGTTGTAACTATTTCGATCTTGCTACTTAGCTTCGAAACGAGAGAAACGAGGTAGTCGCAAACTAATGGTTCGTCTTCAATTATGATTGCCTTCATATTCTTTAGAGCATTTCCACAAAGAAACAGAAAATTAAATCACAACAAAACGAGATTATCATTTTTTTGCATGTGAAAGTGTTCATTTTCTTCAAAAATAATAGGCAAAACACTTTTATTTTCACTCTAAAATCATGTATTTTGTAAGTGTGAATTGAATTTACTATAAGATAATGAACAAACAACTTCTTCTTGGTGCTGAGGCAATAGCACTTGCGGCAATCGATGCCGGAATATCGGGAGTATATGCCTATCCAGGTACTCCATCTACTGAAATTACTGAATATATTCAACATTCGGCTGTAGCTAAACAAAATGGCGTACGTTCGAAATGGTCGACAAACGAAAAAACGGCTTATGAAGCTGCGTTGGGAATGTCATATGCTGGCAAACGGAGCCTTGTGTGCATGAAACATGTTGGGCTCAATGTTGCTGCCGATGCTTTTATGAACTCTGCTACAACGGGCGTTCATGGTGGTTTGGTGGTTGTTGTAGCCGACGATCCTTCGATGCATTCATCGCAAAATGAGCAAGACACTCGTGTTTATGGACGTTTTGCATATCTTCCAGTTCTTGAACCATCGAATCAACAAGAAACTTACGACACGGTGCGTTATGCTTTCGACCTTTCGGAAGAAGTGAAGCTGCCTGTTTTATTGCGTATCACTACAAGGTTATCGCATTCGCGAGCAGTGGTTCAACAGCAAGCGGTAAAAGCTCAAAATGCTTTAAATCCATCTACTGATAAAAAGAAATGGATTTTATTGCCTGCAAATGCTCGTGCTAATTATGCAGCGTTATTGAACATGCAAGATCAATTAACAAGTATTTCAGAAACATCGCCATTAAATAAAATAGTTGAGGGTAAAGGTTCGAAAGCAGTTATAGCTTTTGGCATTGCATTCAACTATGTGATGGAAGTGAAACAAGCCGAAAAGCTTGATATTCCCGTTTTGAAAATTTCGCAATATCCTATGCCCGAAAAATTAGTTAAGGCATTTGTAGAAAAATACGATGATATTTTAATTGCCGAAGAAGGTTATCCTGTTTATGAAGAACTACTAAAAGGCTATTTTGGAAATGCAAAATTCCGTGGTCGACTCGATGGTGCTTTGCCTCGTGTAGGTGAACTTTCACCCGATTCGTTAGCAAAAGCTCTTGGTTTCGGAAATCAAACGATAAACGCAATTCCCGAAATTGTTGCCAATCGACCACCGATGTTGTGCCAAGGTTGTGGACATCGTGATTTGTATGAGGCAATGAATATTCTGTTCGAATCATATCCTGCAAAACATGTATTTTCTGACATAGGTTGTTATACGCTTGGAGCTTTGCCTCCTTTTGGAACAATCAGTACTTGTGTTGATATGGGAGCATCGATAACCATGGCAAAAGGAGCGTCGGACGCCGGTTTACATCCCGCAGTTGCGGTTATTGGCGATTCTACCTTTACCCATTCAGGAATTACTGGTTTGCTCGATGCAGTGAACGACGAAGTTGCAATAACCATAATCATTTCCGACAATTCAACAACGGGAATGACGGGTGGACAAGATTCGTCGGGAACTGGCAAACTGTACGACATTTGCAAAGGTGTTGGCGTTGACGAAAAACATATTCGAGTCATAGAACCATTGAAAAAGAACCTCGCCGAGAATATTGCAATTCTGAAAGAAGAGTTTGAATACCAAGGTGTTTCGGTTATTATCGCTCAACGCGAATGTGTGCAAGTAGCAATTCGAAATAAAAAGAAATTGGCTTAATTATAACCCTTCGACAAGCTCAGGGTGACCGTTGGTGTGGCTTTCGTCATGCTGAGTTTGTCGAAGCATTTGTATGACAAAAGAGTTAAAAAAAATAGAATAACGATTGTCACCCTGAGTTTGTCGAAAGGGCAACGAACAGTATAAAAGTAAAAATATGAACAAAAATATAATCATAGCAGGCGTTGGCGGTCAAGGAATTTTGACGATTGCATCTATTATCGACCTTGCGGCAATGAACATTGGATTACAAGTAAAACAAGCCGAAGTTCACGGAATGAGTCAGCGTGGTGGTGCTGTTGAATCGCATCTTCGAATATCGGATTCCGAAATATTTTCGGATTTAATTCCTCGTGGTAAAGCCGATCTTATTTTATCGATCGAACCAATGGAATCGCTCCGTTATTTACCTTTTCTATCGAAAGATGGGATTATTGTAACGGCGACGGAAGCATATAAGAACATTTCAAACTATCCCGACGAAGCTTTAATTCAAAAGGAAATAGAGAAATCGGCAAAACATGTGTTTGTTGATGCATCGGCAATTGCTAAAGAAGTGGGAAATATAAAGGCATTTAATGTGGTAATGTTGGGTGCAGCATCTGCATATATTGGCATTAGCGTCGATGAATTAGAAAAAGCTATCGAACAATCGTTTTCGGCTAAAGGGAAAGCGGTGGTTGATATGAATTTGTTGGCTTTTAGAAAGGGAATTGAGAATAAGTAAAAAATCAATCTCCCTAACCCTCTTCTCCAAGAGGGCTTAAACAGCCATCGAGGAATAGCCCCCTTGGCGAAGGGGGTTGGGGGATTGAACGATTATTGTAAAATTAGTAATACTATGATTTGGAATCAAAACATCGAATGTGCAAGCAGAGAGCAATTGCGTGAAATACAAAGCGAGCGATTGGTAAAAACGGTGAAACGAGTTTACGACAACGTTCCTTTTTATCGCGCTAAGCTTAAAGAAAAAGGTATTGAACCTGGCGATATTAAAAGTGTTGACCAATTGAAGGATCTTCCGTTTACTGTAAAAACAGATTTACGCGACAATTATCCTTTTGGTTTATTCACCGTTCCACAATCGGACATTGTTCGTTTACACGCATCGAGTGGAACAACGGGCAAACCTATTGTTGTTGGCTATACTCGCAATGATATTGACATGTGGAGCGAGGTTGTGGCACGTTCATTAACCATGGCTGGTGTTACTAAAAACGATATTATCCAAATAGCTTACGGTTACGGACTTTTCACCGGTGGACTTGGCATACATTATGGTGCCGAAAAAGTTGGTGCTTCGGTAATTCCTATTTCTGGCGGAAATACAAAGAAACAATTGCAGTTGATGGTCGATTTTGGCTCAACCGTTCTTGCTTGTACGCCATCGTATGCTGCATTTTTGGGCGAAAGTATCGTAAAAGAAGGATTTAATCCCAAAGATATAAAACTAAAAGCTGGTGTTTTTGGTGCTGAACCTTGGACCGAGGAAATGAGATCGCAAGTTCAAAATCTTTTAGGCATCAAAGCATTCGATATATATGGTTTGAGCGAGGTTGTAGGCCCCGGTGTGTCGATGGAATGCGAGCATCAATGTGGTAGTCATATTCACGAGGATCATTTTATTCCCGAAATTATTGATCCAAAAACATTGGAAGTATTGCCGTATGGCGAATTGGGCGAATTGGTATTTACGCCCGTTTCGAAAGAAGGAATGCCATTGTTGCGTTACCGTACACGCGATTTAACTCGTTTACATGCCGAAAAATGTGCTTGTGGTCGTACCTTAGTTCGTATGGAAAAATGTTTGGGTCGATCGGACGATATGTTAATTATCAGAGGTGTAAATGTGTTCCCATCGCAAGTAGAATCGGTTCTTTTGGAAATGACAGAAACATCGCCACATTATCAACTTATTGTGACAAGAGAAAATAATCTCGATTCTTTGGAAATAAAGGTTGAAATTGACGAGCAATTTTGGTCGGACGAAATAAAGGTGCTTGAAGCTTTGAAAAAACGCATTCATCATAATATTTCGAGTGTTTTGGGAATAAGTGCAAGCATCAAATTAGTTGAACCACGGAGTATTGAACGTTCCGAAGGAAAAGCTAAAAGGGTTATCGATAATAGACATTTATAAAATAGTTTAATAATAAGAAACCCTTCGACAAGCTCAGGGTGACCAATGGCGAGACTTTCGTCATGCTGAGCCTATCGAAGCATTTTTAAATTTAGTATTTAAGCCTTGTCGAGGGTTGGATTAATTTATTTTAAAAAATATAAAGTATGATTATAAAACAATTATCAATCTTTCTTGAAGACAAATCAGGTAGATTAACAGAATTGACCAAGATATTGGCCGAAAACGACATCAATATCACCGCATTAAGCATTGCCGATGCTGCAGATTATGGCATTATTCGCATGGTTGTTGGTCGACCCGAATTGGCGATGAAGGTTTTGAAAGAAATGGGCTTTTCGGTTCGTCTTACCGAAGTAGCTTGTCTTCTCGTTCCTAATAAACCCGGTGGATTGTATCATGCATTGAAAATATTGGCCGACAATAACATCAACATCGATTACATGTATGCCTTTGCAATAAACTCTACAGCTTCGGTTGTTATTCGCTCGGCATCAATTCACGATGTTATTGATGTGTTACATAACAACAAACTTGAGCTATTAAAAGCGAGTCAAATTTATCAGGTTTAAAGAATGGAAAAATTCATAAACTTTTTCAAGACTGATAATTTTGCAACGGGCAATGGCATTGTTCTAACGGAATGTAAACCCGGTTATGCAAAAGCCCAAGTTGAAATCAACAAAAGCCATTTAAACGGTGCAGGAGTTGTTCACGGTGGATTGTTATTCACCCTTGCCGATTTTTGTTTTGCCGCAGCGGTCAATTCCTATGGTAATGTAACATTGTCGATAAATGCTTCAATCAGCTATTTTGCAAAAAGTACCGAAGGAATTATTACTGCCGAAGCTAAAGAAATAAGCAGAAGCAACAAACTTTCCACCTGCGATATAAATGTGTATGACCAAGCTGGACAATTGCTCGCCAATTTTAAGGGGATGGCTTATATAACAAAAACTATAATAGAATTTTAATACGTAAATATAGTCAATCCCCCAACCCCCTTCGCCAAGGGGGCTTAAACAGCCAGTGACGCCAAGCCCTCTTGGAGAAGAGGGTTGGGAGATTGAAATTAAAGAAAAATACTATGACAAAATTTGCAAGCACCATTCAATTTCTCCGTTCGTCGGAAATACGCGATTTAATGAGTTTGGCGACTCGTCCAGGAATTATTTCGTTTGCTGGTGGAATGCCAGGTAATGAACTATTTCCACTAAAAGAAATGGACGAAATATACAATTCACTAACCATTGCCGAAAAACAAGTTGCCATGCAATATGGCCCAACTAACGGATTGCCAACATTGCTTGAATCGTTAAGCTCGTATTTGGAAGCAAAAGGTTTGCCAGTAAAAACAAATCGACTATTAATTACAACAGGTTCGTTGCAGGCAATCAACATCTTGGCTAAAGCTTTTATCGATCCGGGAGATAGTATTTTGGTCGAAAATCCAAGTTTCATTGGTGCTCTTTCTGCTTTTCGTTCTTATCAGGCAAATTTGATTACCGTACCTTTAAATAGCGATGGAATTGATATTGCTACCCTAAAAGAAAAAATTGAAACAACAGAGCCTAAGCCTAAGTTCTTTTACTATTCGCCTCATTTCCATAATCCTGCGGGAACTATTTATTCGCAAGAAGTGAAAAAACAATTGGTGGAATTGATGACCGATAAAGATATTCCAATCATTGAAGACGATGTGTATAGCGATTTATATTTCTACGACGAAGATATTCAGAATCTGAAACTGATGAAAGCCGACGATCCACAAGGAATTGACGTTTGCTACACTGGTTCGTTCTCAAAAATTCTTGGTCCTGGACTTCGACTAGGCTGGATGTTGGTTCCCGAACATATTTACCAAAAATGCGAATTGATAAAACAATCGTTCGATGCTTGTTCGCCAAGTTTTTCGCAAGTTTTGGCCGATAAATTTATTCGCAATGGCTACATCGAAAGCTATGTAGAAGGCGTTCGCCAAGAATATAAAAAACGAGCATTGGCAATGTCGGCTTGTTTGGAAAAACATTTACCAAGCTATGTGAAATGGGATAAACCTCGCGGTGGATTCTACATCTGGCTACATTTGCCCGAAGGAACCGACTCAACGGACATATTAAAAATTGCCATTGAAAAAGGGACAGTATTCGTTACTGGTAAAACCTTCGATCCCGATGGAAAACGCAATGACAAAATGCGTATTTCGTATTGTAACACTCCGGTAGAGGTTATCGAAAAAGGGATTCCGATAATAGCTGAAGCGATAAAAATGGTTTGCGAAGAGTAATTCTAAAGCTTTTTCAACAAAGGAATAGCTACAACAAAATCATCACCCTGCTTTCCAAAAACACATTCACGGTTTGACAAATATTCGTAACGAGCACGGATATTTGCCAAACCAGTTGGTGTTCTATCTTCAATATCGTTTTTTAGGTTGACATTATTTTTCACATACAAAAACTCATTTTCAATCCATAGTTCAATCACTATTTTCGATTCTTTTGAAATGACATTATGCTTGAAAATATTCTCAATCAACATTTGCACCGATACAGGAATAACTTGAAACGAACTATTATTTGTAATTCGATTTTGAACTTCAACAAGTTCTCCATAACGAATACTTTGCAAACGTAAATACGAATCAACAAATGCCATTTCCTCTGATAAAGAAACAAGGTCTTTATCTTTGGTATCGATGATGAAACGATAATTTTCCGATAGTAAATTGGTAAATTCTATTGCCTTGTCTTTGTCAATCTCTATCAAATGAGTTAAGGTGCTTAAACTATTAAATAGAAAATGTGGATTTACATGATTTCGTAGTGCTTCGAACCGTAATTTAAGACTTTCGGTTTTTTGTTTTTCTTGTTCTATTGCAAGGTTTTTCCATTTTACATAAAACACAATGGTATGCGCAATTATCATAGAAAAGAGGTAAATCCCAAAAGCTATTTTCAACGAAAACCAATTAGGACGACTAAATTGCTCAAAAGGTACTTGTAGTATGAGAACAAAAAGGATAAAATTTAAAGCAACCGTAGCTACTATGGTGAACAATGCTCCAGAAACAACGGTTATGAGTATCGTTTTGACTGGCGATTGAAGCCAAGATGTATGTTTACGAATTATTTTACCAATATATCTGTGACCATACATCATTACCATTCCAATAGTAATGCCAAACAATGTTCCAATTGTTACATCACCAATCGATCTAAAATCATACATAGTTACTATGAGATTCAATAATTGTGTAAGAGCAATCATTGTTAGTATTTGGAGTAGAACTCTTATTAATTTCTTTTTCATCTGTTTATATTTATATATGAAATGTTATACAATACGTTTCGACTCCGCTCAACGTCCGATACCTGGTCACTGAGCGGAGTCTATATAACAATACAAAACTATACAAAAGCCTGTAAAAATCATAAACTATAGTCTGTATTATTCATTTCTTATGTAAAATTAGTGGTTTTTATACTAATATCTCGTCTCCAATCTGTCTCCCAAATATAAAGGTTACATTTGGTTAGACGATGTTAATAAACCATATTTTATACGGTTTGGCGATAGATTTATGGATATAAATTGACAGCGTTGACATATTCCTTAAAATTCAATTTTTAGGAATGTAAATTAAAAACTGTCAAAATGAAAAAAGTAGTAAACACATTTAGTATTTCCTTTTTCGTGAGGAAAGAAAGAGTCGTTAAAGGCGAAACAAAAATCTATGTTTCGTTAGTATTGAACAAGAAACGGATGAAAATATCAAGTAATCTGTTTGTACCCATTTCAAATTGGGATTCTTCCAAAGGATTTCCACGAGGTACAACATTCGATATTAAGCAATTGATGATGAAACTCGATGAAATAAAAAACAAATATTTTGATTGTTATCATAAACTTTTGATAGAGAATCAAAGCTTTACAACTGAAGACATCAAAAATGAATTTTTGGGTATTAAAGATGCAGAACAAACGTTGATGAAAATGTTTGAATATCATACGGAAACTACGAAAAATACTCTTGCCGAAAACACAAAAAGACATTTTCGAGGAACAGAAAAGTATTTCAAGGAATTTCTGTCGGAAGTCCTTCGTATTTCAGACATTCCGTTATCTCGACTTAATTTAAAGTTCCTAACCGATTTTGAGCAATTTATTCATCGTAGGAATAAAACAAGTAAAAATCCATGCAACCACAATTCAATGACAAAACATATTGTTCGCTTTCGTAAAATTGTGAATATTGCAATAATGAACGACTGGCTTGATAAAGACCCATTTATGAAATATAAATCAAGTTATATACCGTCAAATCGAGGTTATTTAACCAAAGACGAATTTCAAAACATTGAACAAGTGAATATAGCCATTCAACGATTGAAAATAGTCAGAGATTTATTTATTTTTAGTTGCTATACTGGGCTGGCACATATTGATGCAATGAATCTAAAATCGGAGAATATTTGTGTGGGGATAAATAAAAAATCGTGGATAAAAACAACAAGAACCAAAACGAAAATCCCTGTGAATGTACCCTTGCTTCCAGCTGCCGAAATGATACTTGAACGATATAAAGACAGTCCGCTGGTGAAACAGGGATACGTCTTACCCCAAATATCAAATCAAACCGTAAATGCTTATTTGAAAGAAATTGCTGTGTTAAGTGGCATATCAAAAACTCTTACATTTCACATGGCACGACACACCTTTGCTACAACAGTTACGCTGACAAACGGAGTCCCAATTGAAACTGTCTCAAAAATGTTGGGACATACAAGCATTAAAACAACACAAATTTATGCAAAGGTTGTGGATTCAAAAATATGCGATGATATGGATGTGCTGATGCAAAAATTAGAAACAAATACAAATTCAAACATACTTTTGAAACTAGCAAAATAAACATCAAAGCGGGATTTTAAATATCCCGCTTTTTTATTTTCGATTGTCAGACAATGAGCTATCAAATGTGATAATATTACACATTTCACGAATTCTACTCCGAACCTCACTACCGTACATATCCATGATTCCTTTTGCACTCAAATTCGAAGTGAAGTGTGTAATTGTCCCTTTTTCGATGAATAAATCATATCGGGAAAGTATTATTTCACGCATTACATTCACATTGTTTCCGAAAAACTTTGATTTTGATTCCAATCCCAAATCGTCAAAGCAATAATCACGAGGGGTGTCGCTTTTGTATTCAAATCTGTTTGTAAACTTGAATATAACTTCGGGGCCGCCTTGAATAAACGCAAATGCGACCTCCCGACATGCTTTGATGGAAAATCTATGCTCTGGAAGCAGAAAGTCTCTAAAAATACGCATTGTCGAGGTTTTACCCACTCCTATCGACCCATTGAGATAGATTCCTTTTGCAAATTCAATTTCAAATTTCGTTGCTTGTTCTTCATTGCTGTCGAAATATGCCAATAGTTTTTGCAAAACAAGAATATCGCATTTTGCAATTTGGTATTTGTCGCCATACATCGCTTTTCCTCGTTTTTCAAAATCTCGAAGGAAAGAATCGAATTCAAAATGCTTCGTCATAATTCATTTTTGTGTTTGATGGGTTAACTCGTTCATTTGAAATCCATGTTTTTGCTGCAAATGTCCAATCTGCAATTGGAACATTACTTTTTGTCACCCATCCGATGGCAGAATAATAATTATAAAATTTTCGAGCTGTTTCGGTATTGGAATTATTTGATTCAAAAAAAATGATGATTTCGTTTTGCGTTGGAAAATCAGAAAAATCATTTTCTTTTTTTGACGCAACTTTTTTTCTTTTTTCAGTTCCTTTTTTTTCTTCATTTGAAATAAAATTTAAGGGGCTTTGAATTGCGTTTTGAGAAAATATTATTTTCTCGTTTTTCTCCTTTAAAAAACTTTTAATATCTTTTAAATACTTTATTACTTTATATTGTGTAGCAGATATGCACCCA